>Ga0208610_100025_pt1 | contig 76628 bp, 75 predicted proteins | sample SubbioR11Jul_8A2_FD_184815 | JGI IMG/M metagenome (GOLD analysis project Ga0208610, IMG submission 184815) | Serpentinite rock and fluid subsurface biosphere microbial communities from McLaughlin Reserve, California, USA - CR11Jul_8A2 (SPAdes) | ecosystem: Environmental > Terrestrial > Deep... | reverse complement strand
GCCGATCTCGCTGCGCAAGCGCTTCCGGGGGCGCAGGCCCTCGGCCAACCGGATCACCCGGGTTCACAACCCGCACCGGGACGCGGCATGACCCCGCCGAAGCCCGAGCCGCGGGCGGACAGGGTCTCGCTTCTGGGTCACCTGCGCGCGTTTCGGCGCGACATCCTGTCGGCACAACCGGCGCGGCTGTATCGGGCCTGGATGGCGGAATTCCGGACGCCGTTCTTCCAGAGCTATCTGTGCAATGATCCGGCCCTGGTGCGGCTGGTGCTGGAAGACCGGCCCGGAGATTTCCCGAAATCGGATCGGGTGACCGAGGGGCTGCGGCCCTTGCTGGGCAGGTCGGTCTTTGTCACCAACGGCGAGGAGTGGCTGCGCCAGCGCCGGATCATCGACCCGGCCTTCGAGGGCGGGCGGCTGAAGTCGGCGTTTCCGGCGATCTGGGCGGCGTCCGAGGCGGCCGTGGCGCGGATGGACGCGGGCGAGATCGAGGTGGAACTGGCCGCCAGCCACGCGGCGGCGGATGTGATCTTCCGCACGCTGTTCTCGATCCCGATCGGGGACCGGGTGGCGCAGGCGGTGTTCCACGAATTCCGCGCCTACCAGCGGTCGGCGCCGATCGTGAACCTGGGGGCGTTCGTGCGCCTGCCGCGCTGGTTTCCCCGGCTGCACCGGCGGGCGACAAAGCGGTCGGCGGCGGTGATCCGCGGGCTGATCCAGGACCTGACGGCACAGCGGGCGGCGGCGATTGCGGCGGGCCAGGCTCCGCAAGACCTGGCGACGAAGATCATGACGACGCCAGACCCGGTGACGGGGCAGCGCTTCGGGACCGAGGAGATGGTCGACCAGGTGGCGATCTTCTTCCTGGCGGGGCATGAGACCAGCGCCTCGGCCCTGGCCTGGGCGCTGTATCTGCTGGCGACGCATCCGGACGCCCAGGACAGGGTGGCGGCCGAAGCCGCGGGCCTGCGGCCCGAGTTCGGGGTGGTGGGGTCCTTGCGGTTCACGCGCGACGTCTTCCGCGAGACGTTGCGGCTTTATCCCCCGGTGCCGATGCTGGTGCGCGAAACGCTGCGGCCCGAGGAATTCCGGGGCCGCAAGGCGGGGGCGGGGGCGCAGGTGGTGATCAGCCCCTGGCACCTGCACCGGCATGAACGCTTGTGGGACAGGCCCGACGCCTTCGACCCGGACCGCTGGGCCGGCGAGGTGCCGCAGGGCGGGTACCTGCCGTTTTCGCGCGGGCCAAGGGTCTGTCCGGGGGCGGGATTCGCGATGCTGGAGGGGACAGTGATGCTGGCGCATCTGGTCCGCGCCTTCCGGTTCAACGCCATGCCGGACCGGGTGCCGGTGCCGGTGGCGCATCTGACCGTGCGGGCGAAGGACGGAATCTGGTTGCAGGTCTCGCGACGCGATGCCGGGCGGATCGCCAACCCCGAGTGAGGCCCGCGTAGGGTGGGCGATGCGCCCACCCGAAGATCGTCAGAGAAGCTCGACCCGGTAGCTTTCGATCACGGTGTTGGCGAGCAGCTTGTCGCACATCGCCTTGACGTCGGCCTCGGCGCGGGCGCGGTCGGTCTCGGCCAGGTCCAGTTCGATCACCTTGCCCTGCCGCACTCCGGTCACGCCCTGGAAGCCGAGCGAGCCAAGGGCGTGGCGCACGGCCTCGCCTTGCGGGTCAAGGACGCCGGTCTTCAGCATGACGGTGACGCGGGCTTTCATCGGGACCTCCAGAGTTGCAGTCGCCCGTCCTTAGCGAAGGGTCGGGCGGGCGACAAGCCGGTCAGTTGATCAGCGTCGGCTTCGTCGTGTGGGTGATGTTCGTGGGCAGGACGCCCAGCCGCCGGGCAAGCTCGGTGTAGACGTCGTTCATCGGCTGCGGGTCCGGGATCGTGCCGTCGGGGCGTTCGGGCTGGCGCATGTCCCACAGGCGGCAGCTGTCGGGGCTGATCTCGTCCGCCACGATCAGGCGCATGAAGTCGCCTTCCCAGATCCGGCCAACCTCGATCCGGAAATCCGCAAGCCGGATGCCGACACCCATCATCACACCCGACAGGAAATCATTCACCCGCAAGGACAGCGCGACGATGTCGTCCAGGTCCTGCTGGTTGGCCCAGCCGAAGGCGACGATGTGCTCCTCGGCCACCAGGGGGGACTGCAGCTTGTCGTCCTTGTAGTAGTATTCGACGATCGGGCGCGGCAGCTGCGTGCCCTCGGGGATGCCCAGGCGCGTGGTCATCGGGCCGGCCGAGAAGTTGCGCACCACCACTTCCAGCGGGATGATCTCGGCCATCCGCACCAGTTGCTCGCGCATGTTGATGCGGCGGATGAAATGGGTCGGCACCCCGATCTGGTTGAGGCCCGCCATGAAGAATTCCGACAGCCGGTTGTTCAGCACGCCCTTGCCCTCGCGCGTGGCGGGGGCCGCGACGGACGGCGCGTCGTCGTCCTTGAAATACTGGATCAGCGTGCCCGGCTCGGGTCCTTCGTACAGGATCTTGGCCTTGCCTTCGTAGACCTTCTTGCGCCGTGCCATGCTTCACTCGATCAGGGGGGGCGGAGACAGGGGATGCCTTCAAGCCGCTTTCCTTGGGCTATAGTCCAAGGGGACCACACTCGCAAGGCGCGAGGGCCGGGGCGGCGACCGGGGGGCTTGCGGTGTTGGATGCGGATGGGCATATGGTTGGAAACATCAGCACTTCCGGGGGAGCCCATGACCACGTTCGACGACCGCGAGAATGCCTTCGAGGCCAAGTTCGCCCATGACAGCGAGATGCAGTTCCGGGCCGAGGCGCGGCGCAACAAGCTGCTCGGGCTTTGGGCCGCAGACCTGATGGGCAAGCCGGCTGACGAGGCAGCCGCCTATGCGCTGGAAGTGGTCAGCTCTGACTTCGAGGAAGCGGGCGACGAGGATGTGGTCCGCAAGGTCGTGGCCGACCTTGCCGGCAAGGCCAGCTCGGACCAGGTGCGCGCCAAGATGCGCGAGCTGCTGCCCGTCGCAAAGGCGCAGCTGATGTCCGAGATCTGATCGGTTGACCGACCGGAACAGCGCGGTCCCGCACTGGGGCCGCGCTTTTTCGTTGCGCAGTTGACAGGTTGACCGGATCGCCATGCCTGTTCGGCACCTTTGTCCTGCGGATGCACAATGGGCCGGGTGCAAGCGCCTTTGGCCCCGGATTTGGGCCCCGGATTTGAGCTGGCCGGCTGCCAAGCGGACCGAGATGCGGCCGAACGCCACACGACTTGCGGATAATGAAATTGCCTCCGGCCGCAACCCGTGGCAGAGGGGAGGGGATAGGCCTGCCTGAAGGAACGCCACGATGACCGATGCCCTGACCCGGATGCTTGAGACGCGCGACTGGCTGATGGCCGATGGGGCGACGGGGACGAACCTGTTCAACATGGGCCTGTCGTCGGGCGAACCGCCGGAGTTCTGGAACGTCGAGCAGCCGCAGAACATCCTGAAACTCTACGGCGATGCCGTGGCGGCAGGATCGGACCTGTTCCTGACCAACACCTTCGGCGGCAACGCCTCGCGGTTGAAGCTGCACCAGGCGCAGGGCCGGGTGCGCGAGTTGAACCGGGCGGGCGCCGAACTGGGGCGCGAGATCGCCGACAAGGCGGGCCGGGCAGTCGTGGTGGCGGGCTCGATCGGGCCGACGGGCGAAATCTTCGAGCCGATGGGCACGCTGACCCATGCGCTGGCAGTCGAGATGTTCCACGAACAGGCCGAGGCGCTGAAAGAGGGCGGCGCCGATGTGCTCTGGATCGAGACGATCTCGGCCCCCGAGGAATACCGCGCGGCGGCGGACGCGGCCCTGCGGGCTGACATGCCCTGGTGCGGCACGATGAGCTTTGACACCGCGGGGCGGACGATGATGGGCACGACCTCGGCCACGATGGCCGACATGGTCGAGCGGCTGGTGAATCCCCCCATCGCCTTTGGCGCGAACTGCGGGGTGGGCGCCTCGGACCTGATGCGGACGGTGCTGGGCTTTGCGGCGACGGGGACCGAACGCCCGATCATTGCCAAAGGCAACGCCGGGATACCGAAATACCACGACGGCCATATCCACTATGACGGGACGCCGGAGCTGATGGCGGAATACGCGGTGCTGGCGCGGGATGCCGGCGTCAGGATCATCGGCGGCTGCTGCGGCACGATGCCGGAACACCTGCGCGCGATGCGGGTCGCGCTGGAAAGCCGCCCCAAGGGCAACCGCCCCTCGCTGGAGGTGATCCAGGCGAAACTCGGCGGGTTCTCCTCGGCTTCGGACGGGACCGGGGATGATGCGGGCGCTGGCCGGCGCGAACGGCGCGGCCGTCGGGGCTGATCCGTCGGGGCGGAACCGTCGGGGCGGAACCGTCGGGGCGGAAGGCAAAATCCTTCGAAGGATTTTGACAGAGCTTTTCGAAAAGATTTGGCCCCGGTGGAAGCCGGTCAGAACAGCGACAACTGGTCGCCCGCCTTCGGCGGCGGGGAAAACAGGTCGGTGCGCAAGGCGGGCAGGCCTTCCTCCAGTCCGAGCCGCTTGCGCGCCACGGCGGCCCTGAGGTGGATCAGATCGGCCCAGGGTCCTTCGCCCCGCATCCGCTTGCCGAACTCGGGATCATAGTCGCGCCCGCCGTGCAACTGGCGCACCCGGCCCATCACCCGCTCGGCCCGGTCGGGCAGGGTCGCGGCCAGCCAGTCGCGGAACAGGTCTGCGACCTCTTGCGGCAGGCGCAGCGGGATCGTGTTCGCAGCCCGCGCCCCCGCATCGCGGCCCGCTTCCATCACCGCCTCCAGCTCGTGGTCGGTCAGCGCCGGGATCAGGGGCGAGACCTGGACGCGGACCGGCACTCCGGCCTCGGCCAGCCGCCGGATCATCTGCAGGCGGCGTTTCGGCGCAGGCGCGCGGGGTTCCATCTTCCGGGCCAGCCCCTCGTCCAGCGTGGTGACCGAGATCGAGACCGAGGCGAGCCCGTCAGCGGCCATCCCGGCGATCAGGTCGATGTCGCGTTCGATCGTCGTGCCGCGGGTGGTGATCCAGACCGGGTGACGGAAGGCGGCCAGCACCTGCAGCACCTGGCGCATCAGCCCGTGCTCACGCTCTATCGGCTGGTAGGGGTCGGTATTGGTGCCGATGGCGACCGGGGCGACCTTGTAGGACGTGCGGCGCAGTTCGCCCTCCAGCACATCGGCAATGCCGGGGCGGGCGATGAGCCGGGTTTCGAAGTCAAGGCCGGGCGACAGGTTCAGGAAGGCATGGCTCGGCCGGGCGTAACAGTAGATGCAGCCGTGTTCGCAGCCGCGATAAGGGTTGATCGAACGGTCGAAGGGCACATCCGGGGAGCGGTTGAACGTCAGCGCCGAACGAGGCCGTTCCAGCCGGACCTCGGTGGCGACCAGGTGTTCGTCTTCGGCAAGATCCCAGCCGTCGTCGAAGGCTTCGCGGTCGGTCGCTTCGAACCGGCCGGCTTGATTGCTGTCGGCCCCCCGAGCGCGCAGGCGCTGGCCGGGCAGGATGCTTGCGCGTCGGGACATCTGGGGAATATAGAACACAAGCGGAACAGTCGCCACAACTTTCCAGCACGCGACGGCTTTCTGTCGGCTTTCATCCGGTGTATGTCGCTTGCCGCATAGTGGCGGTGTCGGTTTGCGACCATCACCGTGCCAGACCCTTCCGCTTGGAGCACGCCCGATGGCTGACGAAGACGAGATCATCCTTTCCGAACTGTCGGATGACGAGCTTGTGCTGCAGATGCATGACGACCTGTACGACGGTCTCAAGGAAGAGATCGAGGAAGGCGTGAACATCCTGATCGCGCGCGGCTGGACCCCCTACGACGTGCTGACCAAGGCACTGGTGGCGGGCATGACCATCGTTGGCGCCGACTTCCGCGATGGCATCCTGTTCGTCCCCGAGGTGCTGCTGGCCGCCAATGCGATGAAGGCCGGGATGTTCATCCTGAAGCCCCTGCTGGTGGAAACCGGCGCGCCGCGGATGGGCAAGATGGTGATCGGCACCGTCAAGGGCGACATCCACGACATCGGCAAGAACCTTGTCGCGATGATGATGGAGGGCGCGGGTTTCGAGGTGAAGGACCTGGGGATCAACAACTCGGTCGAGAAGTATCTCGAAGCGCTCGAATCCGAAAAGCCCGACATTCTGGGCATGTCCGCGCTGCTGACGACGACGATGCCCTACATGAAGGTCGTGATCGACACGATGAAGGAAAAGGGCCTGCGCGACGACTATATCGTGCTGGTCGGTGGGGCTCCGCTGAACGAAGAGTTCGGGCGTGCCATCGGCGCCGACGCCTATTGCCGCGATGCGGCCGTGGCGGTGGAAACCGCCAAGCAGTTCGTCGCACGCAAGCACAACCAGCCGAACGGCTGAAGCACGCCTCTGTGATTCGGGAGGGGTTGTCTATGCCGCTCCCGAAGCGCAGATTGAAAGTCAGGGAGACGCAGAATGCCCTTGACCCATTTCCTTGGACTTATCGCGCTGGTGATCGTTGCGGCCGGACTGACCATCTGGCTTGCGTTCTGGACCGGGGTGCCCTTCGCCGCCCTGGCCTTTGCCGCACTGTCGGCCAGCGTGATCCTGACCTGGACCCGGCTCAGCCGTTAGGCCCGCCTGATGGATGACATCACCCTTTCCGAGACCGGGCTGCCTCCGGCCCATGCGGGCCGCATCCTGCTGATCGCCTGCGGGGCGCTGGCGCACGAGATCCTGGCGCTGAAGGTGGCGAACGGCTGGGCGCACATGGATCTGCAATGCCTGCCGGCAAAGCTGCATCTCTGGCCCGAAAAGATCATCCCCGCGGTCGAGGATGCCGTCGTTGCCGCACGGGGGGCCTACGAGACGGTGTTCGTGGTCTATGCCGATTGCGGCACGGGTGGGCTGCTCAAGGCTGCCTGCGACCGGCTGGGGGTCGACATGGTCGAAGGCCCGCATTGCTATGCCTTCTTCGAGGGCAATGCGGCCTTTGCCGCCAAGGCCGCGGACGAGTTCACCGCCTTCTACCTGACCGATTTCCTGGTGCGGCAGTTCGACGCCTTCGTCTGGAAGCCGATGGGCCTGGACCGCCACCCCGAGCTGCGGGACATGTATTTCCGGCATTACACCAAGCTGGTCTACCAGGCGCAGACGGACGATCCGGCGCTGGACGCCAAGGCCGAAGACTGCGCGCGGCGCCTTGGGCTGGCCTATGAACGGCGCTTCACCGGCTATGGCGATCTGGCGGTGACGCTGGCGCGGGTGGCGGGTTAGCCGGCGAAATCGGTGATCACGGCGACGCCGGGGGCGGTGGGGCCGTCGAAGGCGCGCAACTCGTCGGTGGCCTGGCCCAGGGCGACGGTGCGCGCGACGATGGGGGTCACGTCGATGCGGCCGGTCTCGATCAGGCTCAGAAGCGTCGGGTAGCGCCAGGCGGGCATGCCACGGGTGCCGAAGACGGCAAGCTGCCGCATGTAAAGCGTGTTCATGTCGATCTGCATGCTGGCGGTGTGGCCGGTGGGCAGGCCGACCTGGACATGGCGGCCAAGCGGTCTGAGGCACCTCAGCGAGGTGTTCGCGGTGGCTTCGATCCCCAAGGCCTCGACGCTGACATGCGCGCCGCCCTGGGTCAGCGCGACGATCCGGGCAGCGACCTCGCCATCGCGGGCGTCCAGGGCGGCTTCGGCCCCAAGGCCAAGCGCATGGGTCAGCTTTTCGGGCACCACATCGACCACGATCACCCGCGCGCCAAGCGCCCTGCCGATGAGAAGGCAGGAGAGCCCGATCCCGCCGGTGCCGTGGACGGCGAGCCATTCACCGGCCTGAAGGGCCGCACGGCCGGTGAGGGCGTGAAACGCCGTGGTGACGCGGCAGCCAAGGCCGGCGGCAAGGGCGGGCGTCAGGCTGTCGGGCAGGCGGGTCAGGTTGTGGGCATGCGGGACCGAGACGTACTCGGCATAGGCGCCCCGATCGCCGAAGCCGGGCACGCGCTGGCTGCGGCAGGTGGTGGTCTGGCCCGACCGGCATTCGGGGCAGTCACCGCAGGCCAGGATGAAGGGGGCGATGACCCGGTCGCCCTGGCGCCATTTCGCCAGCGGCCCCGCTTCGACGACCTCGCCGCAGTATTCGTGGCCGGGGATGTCGCCGGGCTTGACCTTGGGATGCTCGCCCACCCAGCCGTGCCAGTCGCTGCGGCAGATGCCGCAGGCGAGGGTCCTCAGAACGACGCCATCCGCCTCGCAGACGGGATCTGGAACGGTTTCCAGACTCAGGGGCTGACGGTAGGCACGAAGGACGGCAGCGCGCATCAGGTTCTCCGGTAATGGTTCAGGCAGAAGACACGGATGGCAGAGGCGAGGCCCTCCCCGGCGCGACGCGCGGCGTCGATTTCGGCGGCAAGGGCGTTGAGGGGGGTGTCTTTCTCGGCGGCGATGGCGCGGAACGCGTCCCAGAACGCAGGTTCCAGAGAAACGCTGGTGCGGTGGCCGTGCAGGGTGAGGGAATGTTTGGCGGGACGGGTGCTCATGCGGGGACGGTAGTGCAACGCTGGGTCTAGGACAAAATCCTTCGAAGGATTTTGCAAAACTTTTCGAAAAGTTTTGCGCCCGGACGCGCGGTCAGGTCAGGACGTAGACCGGCTCGCGGTTGCAAAAGACGATGAACTGGCCGGAATTTTCGACCACCCGGAAGCCGCGGCGACGGACCTCGTGCAAGAATCGCTCGCGGCCGATCAGGCGTTCCACGTCGGCGACCTTGCGGCGCACGGTGCCACCTTCGGCGACGCTTCTGGCAGAGAAGAGGTGGACGATCCACTTCTCGGGCGTGATCATGTCTGGCAGTGGGGACATCGGCGCACCTCCTGCCGCGACCCTGCCAAAGCAGGGTTAACGGCGGGTTACTCCGTCTCGCGCCGGTGCGCGTCCAACGCCTTCCCGGCCTTCTCGGCGCGGGCCTGCTGAAGGTCGCGTTCGGCCTTCGTGCGGCCGAACTTCGCGGCGTTGGCGTCCGCGGCCGAGCGGGCGGCCTTGCGGGCCGCCTGCTTTCTTGCCTGGCGCAGGTTGACGACCTTTTCCATCGGCCCCCCGAAAGCCTAGCCCTTCGGGCCGACCATGTCCTCGGGGCGGACGATCCGGTCGAAGGTTTCGCCATCGACAAAGCCCAGCGCAATCGCCTCTTCCCGCAGGGTCGTGCCGTTCTTGTGCGCGGTCTTGGCCACCTTGGTTGCGTTGTCGTAGCCGATGGTCGGTGCCAAGGCTGTCACCAGCATCAGCGATTCCTTCATCAGCTTTTCGATCCGGGGCAGGTTGGCCTGGGTGCCCACCACCATGTTGTCGGTAAAGCTGGCGGCGGCATCGCCCAGAAGCTGGATCGATTGCAGCACGTTGTAGCTCATCATCGGGTTGTAGACGTTCAGCTCGAAATGGCCCTGCGACCCGGCGAAGCCCACGGCGGCGTCGTTGCCCATCACATGCGCGCAGACCATCGTCAGGGCTTCGGCCTGGGTCGGGTTGACCTTGCCCGGCATGATCGAGGAGCCCGGCTCGTTTTCCGGCAGGATCAGCTCGCCCAGGCCCGAGCGGGGGCCGGACCCCAGCAGCCGCAGGTCGTTGGCGATCTTGAAGAGCGAGCCGGCGACGGTCTTCAACGCGCCCGAGAACATGACCATCGCATCATGCGCGGCCAGCGCCTCGAACTTGTTGGGCGCGGTGACGAAGGGCAGGCCGGTGATCTTCGCGATCTCGGCCGCCACCCGCACGTCAAAGCCGACGCGGGTGTTCAGGCCGGTGCCGACGGCCGTGCCGCCCTGGGCAAGTTCATAGATGTGCGGCAGGCACATCTTCACCCGTTCGATCCCGCGGTCGACCTGGGTCGCATAGCCCGAAAACTCCTGCCCCAGCGTCAGGGGGGTCGCATCCTGGGTGTGCGTCCGGCCGATCTTGATGATGTCCTTGAATTCGTTCGACTTCGCCCACAGCGCCTGCGACAGTTTCGTCAGTCCGGGGATCAGCACATCGCGGGTGTGCATGCCGATGGCGACATGCATCGCGGTGGGGAAGGTGTCGTTCGAGGATTGCCCCATGTTCACATGGTCGTTCGGGTGGACGGGCTTTTTCGAGCCCTTCGTGCCGCCCAGCATCTCGATCGCGCGGTTCGAGATCACCTCGTTCGCGTTCATGTTCGACTGGGTGCCCGAGCCGGTCTGCCAGACGACCAGCGGGAAGTTGTCGTCGAACTTGCCGTCGATCACCTCGGTCGCGGCGGCCACGATGGCGTTGCCCAGCCTGGCGTCCAGGTCGCCCTGCACCATGTTCACGGCGGCGCAGGCGCGCTTGATCACGCCCAGGGCGCGGACGATCGGAACGGGCTGGCATTCCCAGCCGATGGGGAAGTTGATGATCGACCGCTGGGTCTGCGCGCCCCAGTACTTGTCGGCTGGCACTTCCAGCGGGCCGAAGCTGTCGGTTTCGGTACGGGTCGCGGTCATGGCACACTCCTCAAGCTTTCCCGCTTGCCATAGCGCCGCGGGCGCGCGAAATCAATCTGGCATGCAATGGTATACCGAAAATCAGGGGTATACCGAAAATCAGGGGCAGCCCGAAAATCGGCGGTAGTCCGAAGACTCAGGCCCGGCGGAAGCGGTAGACCGTGGCGGGGGGCAGGTTGGCCCAGACCTTGTGGCCCTTGTTCACCTTCAACCCCAGCGCGGCGATGGTTTCGGGCGGCAGCGGCGGGCGCGGGCCGTAGGTGAACTGGACGTAGTGCCCGCGCGGGGCCAGGATCGCGAAGGCGGCGTTCACGATCCCTTCGCGCACCTCGGCCGGCATGGACAGAAGCGGCAGGCCCGAGATCACGGTGGCCACGCCGGGCGCGACCAGGTGCGCGGCATCCTGTGCGGGCAGCTGATGGATTGTCACGCCGGGAAACTTCTTGCGCAGGTAATCGACGAATTCCTCGTCCAGCTCGAACAGGGTGACGTTCTCGGGCGGGACGCCGCGCGCCAGGATCGCCTCGGTGAAGCGCCCGGTGCCAGGCCCGAATTCCACCACCGGGCCGCTGTTCGGGCCAAGCCCCAGGGTCATCGCCCGTGCCAGCGTCCGGGATGATGGCGCTATTGCCGAAACCTGCCGGGGATTCTTCAGAAGCCGCCGACGGAACAGCGCAAGGTCGGACATCAGTGTTTCCGGAACTGGTCGAGCGAGACGATCTCGGCATCCTGCCGGACTGGCTCCTCCTCGACCTCGATTTCCAGGTCGTCCTCGTCCTCGTCTTCGTCGTGCTCTTGCGTCTCGAACCGCAGGCCGAATTCCACCGAAGGGTCGACGAAGGTCCGCAGCGCGTCGAAGGGAATTACCATCGGCTCGGGATTGTTGCCGAAGTTGAGGGTAATGCTGAAGCCTTCGTCAGTCACCACCAGGTTTTCGTACCAATGCTGGATCACGACGGTCATTTCCGTCGGATAACGCTCCTTCAGCCAGTCGGCGATCTGCACGTCGGGATGTGTGGTGTCGAAGGTGATGAAGAAATGATGCGCGCCGGGCAGGCCGTGGTCGGCCACGTCGGCCAGGACCGACTGGATCAGACCGCGCATCGCGCGGTGCATGAGATTGCCGTAGTCGATGCTGCGCGCCATATGCCGCCCTTTCCCGGTTGAGCTGCAGCATAGGGGGGCACGGGGGCCAAGGGAAGGGGGGCTTGCGCGCAGAGCTGCGGCCCCGGACACAGAACCGCCCGCTGGCCGAAACCGCCGGGCGGGTCAGCCGACGGGCCCGGTCAGTTCGCGCAGGAGCTTCTGCCGCAAGGTCCCGGCATAACCCTGCAGACCGCGGGCGGTGACGACAAAACCGCCGGGAGTGATGATCCAGCTGCGGTAGTAGCTGGTGACGGGAAAGGCCGGGCCCGGATCTTCGATCGCGATGGCGTTGATCGTCAGGCCCGCGGCGATGGCTTCGCGGCGCGCTGCGGCATCGGTGAAGCCGGCGTTTTCCTGCCCGTCGCCAGAGACGTCGATCACCTTGTTCCGGCAGTCGGGCACGGCGGCGAACTGGGAGGTGGCGAAGCGCAGGCCCTCGCCGACGGCCGTGTCCGACCCGGAAAAGGCGCGCGGGATGGCGGCGGCGCGGGCGGCGAAGCGGGTGACGTCCGGGGGAGCCAGCATCCGTTGCCACGACAGGACAAGCGCCTGTTCGTCGACCCCCGACCACTGGATGACCGCCAGCGCGACCTGACCACGCACCAGGGCGTCGGTGACGTCGGGGTCGGCAAGGGCCGAAGCAAGCCCCTCGGTCTGCAGGCGGTAGTCGCTTGCGTCGATCGAGCCGGAAACATCGATGGCAAGCAGCAGCGCCGTCTCGCAGGCAAGGGCCGGCTGAGCGGTGAAGCAGGCCAGGAGGGCTGCGCGGAGCATGGGTCAGGATGGAGCAAGGCCGGGGCAGCTGGCAAGCGGCGCGTCGATGACTGCGTCATCGCTTCCGGCGGTGCGGGGCGACGAGGAGACGCAGTCGAACGAGGAGCTTTCGGGAAATCGTCCAGGTTTCGCTTGCCAGCAGCCTGCCGCAGGTTGCGGGCCCGAGCGGTGCCAGAGGCGGGGAAGTCAGAGGCGGTGAAGTGCCGGATTCTGTTGCCAGGCTCCGGCAGGCCCCGCCTTACGGGGCTAACCGCAAGGGCTTAGTTTTGGTATTGCGAGCCGCTTACGCGGCCAGCGCCACCGGAGCACGGTTGTCGTTGGCAACTGTGATCATGGACCGATAACGGTGGTACCTCACCGAGCGAAAGCTGGCCTCTTTGGTCGTTCGTCGATCCTATTTCGGCCCCTTGCCCCCGCAACGAACGGGAATTTGGTGGAGCCGCCGGGTACCGCCCCCGGGTCCGAGCCGATTATTACAGGTGCGTTTATCGCCATAGTCGAGGTTGCCCCCGACAAGGACCAATATAGGCGGCGGGGGTGGGGGCCGCAAGGGCCGTCTGGGTCGAGCCGGATGGCAGTGCCGATGCGGCAAGGCCGGGAAGGGTCTCTGCCGGACTTGCGCCCGATCTCGAGGAAAACCTTGCCGCAGCAGGCATTGCGCCTGGCGCCGAAGACGGGGCGGGCCTTGATGCGGCGCTTTCGCGCGATCAGCCCACAGAGCGCAGGCCTGCGCGAAGCCGTCTTGCAGATGACGGGGCTGCCAGGTCAGGAGTGGCGCAAAAGGAAACGCCCGAGGCTTGCCCCGGGCGCATCGCGTTCAGGCTGTCGGGATCAGAAGCCCGACTTGATCAGCTCGAATTCCTCGATCATGCGATCGCGAAGTTCGGTCGTCGGCGGCGACTGCACGAAAAGCGGCGTTTCGGTGATCGGGTCGATGAAGGCGGCCTGCATCGTTTCCATCGGGATCGTCGCCATCGCGGCGCTGTTCGACGACGAATAGCCGACCGCATCCAGGATCGCCTGGGCCGAGGTCGGGGCCAGGACCGAGTTGATGAAGTCGTAGGCCTTGTCCTCGCTGCCCGGGCCGTCCTTGATGTTCACGGCGCCGCAGAACCAGGTCGAGGCGCCTTCGGCCGCGGTGCGGTTGAAGCCGATCGGAAAGCCCTCGTCGCGCAGGATCGCGGTGGTGTCGTTCCAGGACCAGGCGACCTGAACCTCGCCCGAAGCCATCAGCTGGGCCAGTTCGCCCGGGTCGGACCAGTAGGCGCGGACGTTCGGGTGCACCTTGCGCAGCCAGTCGGCGGCGGCGGTGAACTGTTCGTCGGTCACGTTGTCCCAAGAGGTCACGCCGGTCGCCATGAAGGCCAGCGCCCAGACATCATCCGTGCTGTCCGGCAGCGCCATCCGGCCGGCATATTTTTCGTTCGCGAAGACCTGGACCGAGGCCACGTCCTCGGCCGGAACCGTCTCGGCGTTGTAGGCGATGGCGGTGTAGGCATAGTTCGTCGGGATGAACCAGACGCCCTCGGCATCGGTGACGAAGGGGTTGTCGAGCATCCGGGGTTCGATATTCGCGAATTCCGTGATGCGGCTGGTATCCCAGGGCTCGATCAGGCCGGCCTCGCGGTAGCGCGGCAGCGAGGCGACGCAGGGCTGCACCACATCGGCCCGGAAGCCCGAGACCATCCGCTGGAACGCCTCGTCGTCGTCGGCGAAGAAGGCATAGGTCGGGTGCATGCCGTGCTTGGCCTTGTAGTCGGTCAGGATGCCGTCGATCTCCCAGCCGGCCCAGTCGAGCACGGTGAGGTCGGGGTCGGCGGCCTGGGCGGCGACGGACAGGGACAGCAGCGAGGCTGCGCCCAGAAGGGCAAGGGATCTGCGGCTCATGTGTACTCCTCTGCGTGACAAGCGGACAGCACCAGCGGCTGCCGGTTGTGCGTGTTCTTGGTCAAGGCGGGGCCCCCTCGGCACACCTCCGTAATCCAGAGTTGGTTTGTGTCAATTCAAAGAACAAGGGGAAACTGCGGAAATTTGCAGCCGTAGCCGCAGAAAAGGCCCGGAACTTGGCTGTCCTGGCGTGGATCTGCCTGATCGGCAAGCGGGCCGCGATTTTCGCGGCAGGTTTGAGCTGGGGGTGCGCGGGGGTTGCGGGGCGGGGGATCGGGCGCTAATCCTTGGCGCGAGGCCGGGACGAGACCCGGCTCTGGCCCTTGGAGAGACATCCCGTGGGTCTGGCTGGAAGACCTGCCGCGGACCGGGACATGCCCGCCTCGCGCAGGTGTCCGGTACCGCGGCCCGATGGAGGAGCCGCAGGTGGCGCTTGATCTTGATTTCGTCCGTTCGCAGTTTCCGGCGTTTCAGTCGCCGGTGTTGTCGTCGCATGCGTTCTTCGAGAACGCCGGGGGCAGCTATCCCTGCGTGCAGGTGGTGGACCGCCTGACGCGGTTCTACCGGGACCGGAAGGTGCAGCCCTATGGCCCCTATCCGGGGGCGCAGGCGGGGGGCGCCGAGATGGACGAGGCGCGCACCCGGCTGGCGGCGATGATGGGCGTGAAGCGCGAAGAGGTGTCCTTCGGGCCCTCGACCAGCGCCAATACCTATGTGCTGGCGCAGGCCGTGCGGAAGTGGCTGGCGGGCACGGGCGGCGCCGTGGTGGTGACGAACCAGGACCACGAGGCGAACTCGGGCGTGTGGCGGCGGCTGGCAGAGGAAGGGATCGAGGTCCGGGAATGGAAGCTCGACCGCGCGACGGGGTCGCTTGACCTTGAGACGCTGGATTCGCATCTGGCGGACGGGAAGGTGAAGCTGGTCTGTTTCCCGCACTGTTCCAACGTCATTGCCGAGATCAACGACGTGGCGGCGATCTCGGCGATGGCAAGGGCGGCAGGGGCGCGGACGGTGGTGGACGGGGTGTCTTACGCTCCGCACGGGTTCCCGGATGTGGCGGCGCTGGGCTGCGACGTGTATCTGTTTTCGGCCTACAAGACCTTCGGGCCGCATCAGGGGATCATGGTGCTGCGCGAGGCGTTCGGGTTCGAGCTGCCCGGGCAGGCGCATTTCTTCAATCATGGGGTGCTTTACAAGCGGCATACTCCCGCCGGGCCGGACCATGCGCAGATCGCGGCCTGTGCGGGGATGGCGGATTACATCGACGCCTTGGCCCAGCGGCACGGGATTTCCGGCGATGCGGCGGCGCGGAACCGGGGGGTGCATGACCTGATGCGGGCGCAGGAGGTGGCGGTGATCCAGCCGCTGCTCGACTACCTGGGGCAGCGCAACGATCTGCGGCTGCTGGGGCCTTTGGATGCGGGGCGGCGAGCGCCGACGGTTGCGGTGGAACTGGACCGGATGGCCGAGCCGGTCAGCGAGGAACTGGGCCGCAGCGGGATCGCCTGTTGGGCGGGGGATTTCTACGCGGTGCGGCCGCTGGAGGCGCTGGGGATCGACCGGGAGAAGGGCGTGCTGCGGATGTCGGCCGTGCATTATACGTCGTCCGAGGACGTGGCGCGGCTGATCGCGGCGCTGGACCGGGTGCTGTAAGGCCAGCTTGACGGAGCGCTGGCGCGCGCGCCTTTGTGTCTGTCCCTTGCGCAGAGATGCGCAAGGGACGGCGTCGGGGGCGCTTCGCCCCCCAAACCCCCCGAAGATATTTGTCGCCAGGTGAAAGGGTTAAGTGATCCGGTCCTTTGGGCTGGGCGTATTGTTCCGAAGTGAGAAGGCTGGGGAATGTCTGACAAGCCGCTGATCCTTTGGTTCCGCCGCGACCTGCGGCTGGGAGACCAGCCGATGCTGGCGGCGGCGGTGGCGTCGGGACGGCCGGTCGTGCCCGTCTTCGTCCTGGACCCGGAGACCGAACAGTTGGGCGCGGCGCCGAAATGGCGGCTGGGCCTGGCCGTCGAGGCGTTTTCCAGGGCAGTGGACGGGCTGGGCCTGCGGCTGATCCTGCGGCGCGGGGCGGCGCTGGAGGTGTTGCGCGCGCTGGTCGCAGAGGTTGGCGCGGGCGGGGTCTGGTGGTCCAGGTTGCATGATCCGGCCTCGGTGGCCCGCGATAGGGCAGTGAAGGCGGCGCTGAAGGGCGAAGGGCTGGAGGCCCGCAGTTTCGCGGGGCACCTGCTGCACGAGCCCTGGGAGGTTCAGACCGGACAGGGCGGTTTCTACCGGGTGTTCACCCCCTACTGGAAGGCGACGCGGGGGCTGGGGGTTGCCGCTCCGGAGCCTGCGCCAAGCCGGGCGCGGGGGGCAGAGGTCTGGCCTGCGTCCGAGCGGCTGGAGGATTGGCGTCTGGGGGCGGCGATGAACCGGGGGGCGGAGGTCGTCGCGCGCCATCAGGCGGTGGGCGAAGCGGCGGCGCGGGCGAAGCTGGGCGCTTTCCTGGCCGGTCCGGTCGCGCGCTATGCCCAGATGCGGGATCATCCTGGGGTCGCGGGAACCTCGCGGCTGTCCGAGAACCTCACCTATGGCGAGATCGGCATCCGCGAGGTCTGGCATGCCGGCCTGCGGGCGCGGGACGAGGGCCACGCGGGCGCGGAAAGCTTCCTGCGCGAGCTGGCCTGGCGAGAGTTCAGCTATCACCTGATGCACCACACTCCGCAGATCGCCAGCGGGAACTGGAAGCCGGAATGGGACAGGTTCCCCTGGCGCGGCGACAGTCCCGAGGCCGAGCGCTGGCGGCGCGGCATGACGGGCGAGCCCTTCGTCGATGCCGCGATGCGCGAGATGTATGTGACGGGGACGATGCACAACCGGGCGCGGATGATCGCGGGAAGCTATCTGACCAAGCACCTTCTGACGCATTGGAAGCTGGGGCTGGACTGGTTTGCCGACTGCCTGACCGACTGGGACCCGGCGGCGAATGCGATGGGCTGGCAATGGGTGGCGGGGTCAGGCCCGGACGCGGCGCCCTATTTCCGCATCTTCAATCCGGCAGGCCAGGCCGAGAAGTTCGACGCCGACGCGCGCTATCGTCGGCGCTTTGTTGCAGAGCTATCCGGGCAGCCGGGGCATGAGGCGCTGGCCTTCTTCGCTGCGGTGCCACGGTCCTGGGGTCTGAGCGCGGACCAGGCCTATCCGCGGCCGGTGGTCGATCTGGCCGCCGGTCGCGCCGCGGCCCTTGCGGCATATGGGGCACGAAATGCTTGAGCAACGCATCGCCTTTTGTGAAACTGTTGCCGACAAAGACCCTGGGGGTGGGCCGATGGACGTGTTGACGACGGTGAAGGGGCAGGCAGGCTTGCCGCGCTACTTCGCCACCGCTTTCGAGACGGCCTGTCGGCTGGGCGAGGGCAGGCTGGACTTTGTCCTGCCAGACGGGCGGCGGTTCCGGATCGAGGGCAAGGCCCCCGGTCTTGCGGCGGAAGTGCGGGTGGTCAATCCGGATCTCTTTGCGCGTCTGGTGCGCGAGGGCGACCTGGGCTTTTGCGATGCCTATCTGGACGGCTGGTGGACGACGCCGGACCTGCAGGTCTTTCTGGATCTGATCCAGCGCCCGGCGAACAACGTGGTCGGCGACAGCTACCCCGGCCTCAGCCTCTTGCGCGCCTACGAGCGGATGCGCTTCTGGCTGCAGTCGAACTCGAAGCGACAGGCCAGGAAGAACATCAGCTTCCACTACGACCTGGGGAACGACTTCTACCGGCTGTGGCTGGACGAGACGATGACCTATTCCTCGGCGCTGTTCGACAACCCGCAGGAAAGCCTGGAGACGGCGCAGCGCCGCAAATACGCCAGCATGGTCGACCAGATGGGTGCCGCGCCCGGCGAACATGTGCTGGAGATCGGCTGCGGCTGGGGCGGGTTCGCGGAATATGCCGCGAAAGAGCGCGGCCTGCGTGTCACCGGCCTGACGATCAGCCAGGCGCAGCACGATTATGCGGTGGCGCGGATTGCGAAGGCGGGGCTGTCGGACCGGGTGGAGATCAAGCTGCAGGACTACCGCGACGAACGCGGGACCTACGACGGCATCGCCAGCATCGAGATGTTCGAGGCGGTCGGCGAGCGCTACTGGCCGGTCTATTTCGGCGCCCTGCGCGACCGGCTGAAGCCGGGGCGGCATGCGACCTTGCAGATCATCACCGTGGCCGATGCGCGGTGGGAGCTGTACCGCAAGGGTGTCGACTTCATCCAGAAGTACATCTTCCCCGGCGGCATGCTGCCCGCACCGGCAGTCCTGCGGGCCGAGGTCGAGAAGGCGGGGCTGCGGGTCAAGGCCTCGATCGAATTCGGCGAGAGCTACAGCCTGACCCTGCGGCGCTGGCACGAAACCTTCAACGACCGCTGGGGAGACGTGCGGCAGCTGGGGTTCGACGACCGCTTCAAGCGGATGTGGGACTTCTACCTCGCCTCTTGCGCGGGGGCGTTTCAGGGTGGAAACTGCGACGTGACGCAGATCACGGTGACGCGTCCCAGCTGAGGGCTTTTCCGAATGGCGCAACCGATGCCGACTGCAGCAAAGCTGATGGCCGCGATCTCGTTCGCGGTGGTTGGCTGGATTCTTGCGAACTACTACGCCTTGAACATGCCGGATGCCGCAGCGGCCGGACCGATCCGCGAGGGTGCGGCGTTGGTCGGAGTGATCATGGGCTGGACGGTGATGGGCAATGCGGTCGGCAGAGGCTATGTCGAAGCGGCGGGGTCGGGGATCAAGACGGCGGTGATCCTGGCCGTGGTGGCGCTGTTCCTGCTGGCGCTGAGCGAGATGATCCAGAACTCGGTCAAGATGCGCTACGAAGACGCGCTGGAGGCGATCCTGGCGGTGGTCGACACGATGGCGAAGCGGTCGCATGCGCTGCTGTCGCTGGGGGTCTTCGGGACCATCCTGCTGGGCGGGATCGTCGGTGGCCTCTTGTCCGAGAACGTGGGTCGGCGCTGGAAGTGACGGCGCTTTCCCGGTTGGACTGGCCCCCCGCGCTGCGGGAGGCGGTGGCGGCGGGCGGCACGGACTGCGCGCGCTTCCTGACCCAGGTGCTGGGCGGAGAGGCCGCGCCCGAGCTGGTCGCGGCGGCCCTGCGCTACTACGGGCATCTTCCGGCCGAAGCCGTCCGGCACCGCCTGCCCGCGCTGCGGGTCGAGGCGGCGAGCCGGATGCGCGCCGGTGCCGCGCCCGGGCGGGGCCTGCGGGCGGGATCGGGCGAGGTCGAGCAGGGGCCGGTCGCGCCTTCGCACGCGGGGTTCTTCGCGCTGGACCTCTGGCATCTGCGGCACCGCCGGTTCGACGGAGAGATGAGCCCCCGGCTGACCCGCGAGGTCTTTGTCGCCGGGGATGCGGTGACGGTGCTGCCCTACGATCCGGTGCGGGACCGGGTCCTGCTGGTGGAACAGCTGCGGATGGGTCCCCTGGGGCGGGGCGATCCCTTGCCCTGGCAGCTGGAGGCGATTGCAGGCCGGATCGACCCTGGCGAGACCCCGGAAGACGCCGCCCGGCGCGAGGCGATCGAAGAGGCCGGGCTGGTGCTGGGCTGCCTTAAGAAGGTGGCGGAATATTATCCGACGCCAGGGGCGGTGACCGAGTATCTTTATTCCTATGTGGCGCTGTGCGACCTGCCCGACGGGGTCGCGGGGGTGTTCGGCGCGGCGGAGGAGGCGGAGGACATCAAGGGGCACCTCCTGGCGTTCGACCGGCTGGTCGAGGTCATGGCGGCGGGCGAGATCGGCAATGCGCCGCTGCTGCTGACAGTGCTGTGGCTTCAGCGGGAGCGCGACCGGTTGCGCGGGTAGGGAAGGTGGGCGGATCGCCCACCCTACGCCTGCGCCTCGTAGGGTGGGCGATCCGCCCACCGCCCGTCACAGGTTCAGGCTGACCCAGGCGCCGTTGCGGGCCGAGGACCGCACGCAGGCATCGACGAAGGCCACGCCTTCAAGCCCCTCCTTCAGGCCGGGGAAGGTGGTGCCTGCGGGGATCGGCGTCCCGGCCTTTGCGGCGCGGATGGCGCGGGCGGCCTCGGTGTAGATGGTGGCGAAGCCTTCGAGGTAGCCCTCGGGGTGGCCGGGGGGGATGCGGCTGACGCGGGCGGCCTCGGGGCCGGCGCCGGCGCCACCGCGGGTGATCTTGCGCTTGGGCTGGCCAAAGGGAGTGAACCAGAGATAGTTCGGGTCCTCTTGCGCCCACTCAAGCCCGCCCCTGGTGCCGTAGATCCGCAGGCGCAACCCGTTCTCGTTGCCGGGGGCCACCTGGCTGCACCAGAGCATGCCCCGCGCGCCGCCCTGATAGCGCATCAGGACGTGACCGTTGTCATCGACGCGGCGGCCGGGGACGAAAGCGGCAAGGTCGGCGGCCAGCGTGTCCAGCGTCAGACCCGAGACGAAGTTCGCCAGGTTGAAGGCATGGGTGCCGATGTCTCCGGTCGAGCCGCCAGCACCAGAGCGGGCGGGATCGGTGCGCCAGTCGGCCTGCTTGTTCTCGACCGTCTCGGTCAGCCAGTCCTGCACGTATTCGACGTTCACCAGCCGCAGATCGCCCAACTCGCCATTGGCGATCATCGCCTTGGCCTGCCGGATCATCGGGTAGCCGGTGTAGTTGTGCGTGAGCGCGAAGACGACGCCCGAGGCCTCGGCGGCGCGGGCCAGCTTCTTGGCCTCGGGCAGGGTCGCGGTCAGCGGCTTGTCGCAGATGACGTGGATGCCGCGTTTCAGGAACTGCATCGCCACGGGGGCGTGCATGTGGTTCGGGGTCACGATGGCGACAGCGTCGATCCCGTCCTTGCGGCGAGCCTCCTTCGAGGCCATCTCGGCAAAGCTGGTGTAGGCGCGCGGCACGCCAAGGTCCTGCGCCGAGGCCAGGGCTTTCTCGGGGTTGGATGAGAAAGCGCCCGCAACCAGTTCATATTGATCGTCAATCCGCGCGGCGATGCGGTGGACGGCGCCGATGAAGGCGTCGCGTCCGCCGCCGACCATGCCAAGGCGGAGACGTTCGGGGCGGGCGGTGTGGGCGGCGGCGCCAGAGTCAATTGGGGGCATCGGGTTACTCCAGTCCAAGCATGCGGCGGTTGGCGGCGCGGTCGGTGCCTGCGTCGGCAAAGTCGTCGAAGGCCTTTTCTGTCACGCGGATGATGTGGGCGTCAACGAAGGCCGCGCCTTCGCGGGCGCCGTCCTCGGGGTGTTTCAGGCAGCATTCCCATTCGACCACGGCCCAGCCGTCGAAATCGTGCCGGGTAAGCTTCGAGAAGATGCCGCCGAAATCGACCTGCCCGTCGCCGGGGCTCCGGAAGCGGCCCGCGCGGTTCACCCAAGCCTGGAAGCCGCCGTAGACGCCCTGGCGGCCTGTCGGGTTCAGCTCGGCGTCCTTGACGTGGAACATCTTGATGCGGTCGTGGTAGATGTCGATATGCTCAAGGTAATCAAGGTTTTGCAGGACGTAGTGACTGGGGTCGTACAGCATGTTGGCGCGGGCGTGGCCCTTCACGCGGTCAAGGAACATCTCGAAGCTGATGCCGTCATGCAGGTCCTCGCCGGGGTGGATCTCGTAACAGACGTCCACTCCGCAATCTTCGGCGTGGTTCAGGATCGGCAGCCAGCGGCGGGCAAGCTCGTCGAAAGCCTCCTCGACCAGACCGGCGGGGCGCTGCGGCCAGGGGTAGAGGTAGGGCCAGGCCAGCGCGCCCGAAAAGGTGGCGTGGGCGGTGAGGCCCAGATGCTTCGACGCGGTGAGGGCCTGTTTCACCTGGTCCACGGCCCATTCGGCGCGGGCTTTGGGGTTGCCGCGCACGGCAGGGGCGGCGAAGCCGTCGAAGGCGGTGTCATAGGCCGGGTGGACGGCGACAAGCTGGCCCTGAAGATGGGTGGAAAGCTCGGTCACCTCGATCCCGGCGTCCTTCGCAATCCCCTTGAACTCGTCGCAATAGGCCTTTGAACTGGCAGCCTTTTCCAGATCGAACAACCGGCCGTCCCAGCTTGGCACCTGCACGCCGACATAGCCGCAGTCGGCCGCCCATTCGGTGATCGACTTCCACGAGTTGAAGGGGGCGGCATCCCCCGCGAACTGCGCCAGAAACAGGGCCGGGCCCTTGATCGTCTTCATGTCTCGTCCTCCACTTCAGGCCTGGCGGCCCTGTTCTACCTTGACTGGAACCTCAAGGCCCTGCCGGTCGGTCCAGTCGCGTTTCTCGATCGCGGCCAGCAGCGCGCGGGCGAGGAATTCGCCGGCGCGGCCCACGTCTTCGCGCACGATCAGGATGTCCTGTCGGAACCGGCGCAGGACGGCGATGGCCTCCTTGGCGACCACGTCGAAGTCCCGGCCCAGCACGCGGCCCGACCGTTCGACCCCGGCGATGGTGGCCATCGCGGCGGTGGTCGATCCGACGAGGATGCCGTCGGGTGGGTTCGGTTGGGCAAAACGGGCTGCGATGGCGGCCTCGACCGCCTCGCCGCCGCTGTCAGAGGTGACGTCCTGCGACACCTCGAAGGGCAGGCCCAGCAGTGCAGCCTGGTCCGAGAAGCCGAAGGTCATGTGGCGGGCATACATGTGCGCACGTGGCGGCGGGACGATCAGCAGACGCTTGCGGCCACGTTCGGCCAGAGTGCGGGCGCCGAGGCGGCCATAGGCTTCGTTGTCGAAGTCGAAGTAGGCGTGATCGATGCCCATTGCAGTCCGGCCATGCGCTGCGAACGGAAAGCCGTGGTCGTGCATATAGCGGATGCGGGGATCGTCCTCCTTGGTCTGGTTCAGGATGATCCCGTCGGCGCTTTCGGTCTCCACGATGTAGCGGATCGGCTCCATCGGGTCCTGATCGGGGAAGAAGGGGGTGACGACCAGGTGGTAGGCCGTGCCGCGCAGCGCGTTGGCGATCGAGTAGATCAGCCGCGACGTGTGGTTCATCACGTCGGTCTCGGTCGACAGGACAAGGGCGATGACGTTGGTCTTGCCGGTGCGCAGACGGACCCCGGCGCGGTTCGGGCGGTAGCCAAGCAGGGCAGCGGTCTCGCGGACCCGGCGCTTGGTATCCTCGCCGATGTCGGGGGCGTCCTTCAGCGCGCGGCTGACGGTGGCGATGGCAAGGCCCGTGGCGGCGGCAATCGTCTTCAGCGTCGGCCGCGCGGTGTCCGAATCAGGGGACGGCGGATCAGAGAGCGTGGCCATGATCCCCCCTGTATGCATGCGAACGGACCCGACCCCAAGCGCGAATCCCCCGGACTGATTCGCGCATTGAGGCGGCTTTTGCACCCGCAGCGACCGTGACCCGGCCGGGGGCGGGATGGTCCCGTCCGGCAAGGCATTCGACGCGGTTTTTGCGGTGCAGCATGGGGTCGGATTTCCGGACATTTTCAGCGCGAACGGGCGCGGACCATCGCGTCATGAAAACTTGGAGAGCGGGCGGGAACAAGCGAAAAGATATGTTGATTGGCGAAACTATAACGTTATAGGCTATTTCTATAACGTTTTAGAAACCGGGAGGAACGGTATGAAACTTTCGAAAATGACGGCGCTTCTTGCGATGTCCGTGGCGATGCCCGCCGCGGCGACCGAGCTTGAGGTCACGCATTGGTGGACCTCGGGCGGCGAGGCTGCGGCGGTGGCGAAGTTTGCCGAGGCCTGGACCGCGGCCGGCAACACCTGGGTGGACGGGGCGATCGCGGGGGGCGGCGACACCGCGCGGCCGATCATGATCAGCCGGATCCTGGGCGGCGATCCGATGGATGCGTTCCAGTTCAACCACGGCCGCCAGGCCGAAGAGCTGATCGCGGCCGGCCTGCTGCTGGACCTGACCGACGTGGCCGAGGCCGAGGGCTGGAAGGACATCGTCAATCCGCCCAACCTGCTGGATGCCTGCACCGTCGACGGCCGGATCTATTGCGCCCCGGTCAACATCCACTCCTGGCAGTGGATGTGGGTCAGCCACAAGTTCTACGAGGATGCCGGCCTGCCGGTGCCGACCAACTGGACCGAATTCGCCGCCTCGGCCCCCGAGCTTGTCGCGCAGGGCAAACTGCCGCTGGCGATGGGCGGGCAGCCCTGGCAGCAGTCGGGTGCCTTCGGCGTGATGGCGATCGCCATCGCCGGCAATGACGCCTGGCTGGCGGTGAACCGCGACAAGGACGAGGCGGTCGCGGCCGGGCCGGAATACACTGCCGTCTTCGAGGCGGCGGCGCTGGCGCGGGAATGGTCGCGCGGCTCGAACGTGCAGGACTGGAACCAGGCCACCAACCTGGTGATCACCGGTGCTGCGGGCGCCCAGATCATGGGCGACTGGGCGCAGGGCGAATTCGCGCTGGCTGGTCAGGTCGCGGGCGAGGATTACTCCTGCCTGCCGGGGCTGGGGATGAATGCGGTGCTCGATGCCGGCGGGGATGCCTTCTTCTTCCCGGCGCAGGACGACCCGGAAGTGACGGCCGCGCAGAAGGAACTTGCCGCGATGCTGCTGTCGCCGCCGGTGCAGGTCTCCTTCAACGCCGCCAAGGGCTCGCTGCCGATCCGCGGCGACGTCGACTTGGGCGCGGTCAACGAATGCACCCGCATCGGGCTGGACCTGCTGGCCTCGGGCAACGTCCTGCCGGCGGGCACGGTGCTGCTGACGCCCGACACGGTTCAGCTGACCAACGACCTGATGACCGAGTTCTGGGCGACCGACATGACGGCGGCAGATGCGCAGGCGCGCTATGTCGAGATCATCGCCGCCGCCAACTGAACCTGAGGTGATTGCAGAACTGGGGCCGCGCCGGCAATGACGCGGCCCCGATCATCACCAGGGCGGGGAATCCGATGTCCGTGACAGATCGCGAAAACACTGCGGGCGCTTTGGTCCGCGAACCGGTGGCGCGGCGGCCCAGCCGCCTGTTCCGCAACATGAGTGGCAAGATCGCCTCGATCCCGATGGTGTTCACCACACTTGTCATCTTTGTCGGCTGCACGCTGTGGACGGTCCTTTACTCCTTTACCGGATCGGGGATGCTGCCGCGGCTGAACTTCGTCGGCCTCGACCAGTACGAGCGGCTCTGGGGGTCGGCGCGCTGGATGAACGCGATCGAGAACCTGGCAATCTTCGGGGTGCTGTCGCTGGTCTTCACGATCGTGATCGGCTTCTTCCTGGCGACGCTTCTGGACCGCAAGGTGCGCGGCGAGGACGCCTTCCGCACCATCTTTCTCTATCCCTTCGCACTGTCGTTCATCGTCACGGGTCTGGTCTGGCAATGGATCCTGAACCCCGATTTCGGGGTGCAGCAGGTGCTGCGCGACCTTGGCTGGGAGAGTTTCGCCTTCAACCCGCTGCATGATGCGGAAATCGTGCTTTACGGGCTGTTGATCGCGGGGCTCTGGCAGGGGACCGGGCTGATCATGTGCATCATGCTGGCCGGGCTGCGCGGCATCGACGAGGACATCTGGAAGGCTGCCCGCGTCGACGGCATCGCGACCTGGAAGACCTATGTCGTCATCATCATCCCGATGATGAAGCCGGTCTTTGTCACCGCCCTGGTGCTGATCGCATCGGGCATCATCAAGGTCTATGACTTGGTCATCGCGCAGACCTCGGGGGGGCCGGGACTGGCTTCGGACATGCCGGCGATCTACGTGATGCAGCAGCTGTTCGGGGCGCAGAACCTGGGACAGGGCTTTGCGGCATCGACCATGATGCTGGTGTCGGTCGTCATCATCCTGATCCCCTGGGCCTATCTTGAATTCGGAGGAAAGAAGCGTGGCTGATCTGTCCGTCACTGCCGGCGCGATGACCGGACCGCGCGGGCAAAAGCCCAAGCGCGCATTGTCGCCCACCAACATCATGCTGTACGGCACCCTGATCGTGATCGCGGTCTACTACCTGATCCCGCTTTACGTGATGGTGGTGACCTCGCTGAAGGGCATGCCCGAGATCCGGATGGGCAACATCTTTTCCCCGCCGATGGAGATCACCTTCCAGCCCTGGGTCAAGGCCTGGTCCGAAGCCTGCACCGGCATCAACTGCGACGGGCTGTCGCGCGGGTTCATGAATTCGGTCTACATCACCGTGCCCTCGGTGATCATCTCGATCGCCATCGCCTCGGTGAACGGCTATGCGCTGGCCAACTGGAAGTTCAAGGGGTCCGAGGCGTTCTTCACCATCCTGATCCTGGGCGCCTTCATTCCGTTCCAGGTGATGATCTATCCGATCGCGATCCTCTTGGGCAGTGTCGGGCTCTTCGGGTCGCTGACCGGGCTGGTGCTGGTGCACACGATCTTCGGCATGCCGATCCTGACGCTGCTGTTCCGCAACTACTTTTCCAGCATGCCCGAAGAGCTGTTCAAGGCGGCGCGGGTCGATGGCGCGGGGTTCTGGAGCATCTATTTCCGCATCATGCTGCCGATGAGCATGCCGATCTTCGTGGTCGCGGTCATCCTGCAAGTGACGGGGATCTGGAACGATTTCCTGTTCGGCGTCATCTACTCCTCGAACGAGCTTTACCCGATGACGGTGCAGCTCAACAACATCGTCAACTCGGTCCAGGGGGTCAAGGAATACAACGTCAACATGGCCGCCACGTTGCTGACGGGGCTGGTGCCGCTGATCATCTACTTCATCTCTGGCAAACTTTTCGTCCGCGGTATCGCCGCTGGTGCGGTGAAAGGCTGAACGCATGGTAAACTCGATTGAAGTCAAGGACCTGACGCTGACCTTCGGGTCGGTGTCGGTGCTGAAGAACATGAACCTCCACGTGCAGGAAGGGGAGTTCATCGTCCTTCTGGGGCCGTCGGGCTGCGGCAAGTCCACGCTTCTGAACTGTCTGGCCGGGCTTCTGGACATTTCGGATGGCCAGATCTTCATCAAGGGCAAGAACGTCACCTGGTCGGAACCGTCCGAGCGCGGCATCGGCATGGTGTTCCAGTCCTACGCGCTGTATCCGCAGATGACGGTGCGCGGGAACCTGTCCTTCGGGTTGAAGAACGCCAAGGTTCCGCAGCCCGAGATCGACAAGCGGATCGCCCGGGCGGCAGAGATCCTGCAGATCCAGCCCTTGCTGGACCGCAAGCCGGCGGCGCTGTCGGGCGGGCAGCGCCAGCGGGTGGCCATCGGCCGGGCGCTGGTGCGGGACGTGGACGTGTTCCTGTTCGACGAGCCGCTGTCGAACCTGGACGCCAAGCTGCGGTCTGAATTGCGGGTGGAAATCAAGCGCCTGCACAACCAGCTGGGCAACACGATGGTCTATGTGACCCATGACCAGATCGAGGCGCTTACCCTGGCCGACCGCATCGCGGTGATGAAGGGCGGGGTGATCCAGCAGCTTGCCGAGCCGCTGGAGATCTACAACCGGCCGTCGAACCTGTTCGTGGCGGGTTTCATCGGCAGCCCGTCGATGAACTTCCTGAAAGGGCGCACGTTGGATAATGGCCGGGCCTTCCAGTTCGGCTCCACCAGGATCGACCTGGCGGGCTATGAGGGCGGGGCGGTCCTGGAGCGTGACGATGCCATCCTTGGGGTGAGGCCCGAGCATATCACCGTGTCGACGACGCCGCTGGCAGGACCGTCGCTCGCGGCCGAGGTGGAAATTGACGAAAACCTGGGCGCGGACAGCCTTCTGTGGCTGAAGGCCGAAGGCACCACCATGAGCGTGCGGGTGCCGGTCGAGGGGCGGCTCCCGCCGGGGACCAAGGTGCATCTGGGGCTGGATATCCCCAAGGCCTCGATCTTTGACGCGAAGTCGGAACAGAGGATCTGAACCATGCTCGATCTGGCGGGGTGCTGGACGCTTTCGGACGAAAGCGGCGCCCATGTCATTGACTTCGACCTGCCGGGCGATGGCGTCTCGGCGCTGGCGAAGGCGGGGGTGATCCCGGAGCCTTACTGGGGCCGGAACGAGTATGACGTGCGTTGGGTTTCCGAGCGGGACTGGGTGGCGCGGCGGGTGTTCGACCATGACGGCTCTGCCGCCGAACTGGTGGTCGAAGGGCTGGACACGGTGGCCGAGCTGCGGCTGAACGGGGTCCTGGTCCTGTCGGCAGCCAACGTGCACCGGCGCTGGCGGGTGGATGTCTCGTCCGCGCTGCGGGCGGGAGAGAATGTGGTCGAGATCCGCTTTCGCTCTCCGGTGCGCGAGGCATTGGCGCGGGCGGCGCGGATGCCGTTTCCGATCCCGTACCACCAGGTGAACGGGGCGATTGCCTACAACAACATGCTGCGCAAACAGCAGTGCGATTTCGGCTGGGACTGGAACATCGCGCTGGGGATCTTCGGGGTGTCCGGGGCGGTCCGGCTGGAGCCTGTGGCGCCGCGCATCGGCGATGTGCTGGTGGATCAGCTGCATTCCGCGGCCCAGGTCGAACTGCGGCTTCGGGTTCATGCGACGTCTGAGGATGTGACTGCAAGTCTTTGTGGAGTCTTGCAAACTGCTCCGGTGATCGGTGGCGTGGCTGACCTGGTTCTGGTCATCGCCGACCCGGTGCTGTGGTGGCCTGCGGGGCAAGGCGCGCAGGTGCTGCACGACCTGGTGCTGACCGGCGGCGGGGCGCGGGTGGTCAAGCGGATCGGCCTGCGGGACCTGAAGCTGGTGTCGCAACCCGACGCTGCCGGCCGGTCTTTTGGCGTCCGGGTCAACGGACGCGCGGTCTTTGCCAAGGGGGCGAACTGGATCCCGGCGGATGCGCTGTTCGGGCGGATCACGGTCGAGGGCTTGCGGGCGCTGCTGCAATCGGCGGTAGATGCCAACATGAACATGCTGCGCGTCTGGGGCGGCGGGCGGTACGAACCGGACTGGTTCTATGATCTGTGTGACGAGCTGGGGCTGATGGTCTGGCAGGACTTCATGTTCGCCTGCCACCTGTATCCCTCGACGCCCGAGTTCCTGACGGACGTGGATGCCGAGGTGCGGGATGTTGTGGCGCGGATCAGCCACCACGCCTGCATTGCCCTTTGGTGCGGCGACAACGAGCTGATCGGGGCGCTGACCTGGTTTCCCGAATCCCGCGCCGACCGCGACCGCTATCTGGTGAACTATGACCGGCTGAACCGGACGGTCGAGACAGCGCTGCTGGAGACATTGCCGGGGGCCAACTGGTGGCCGTCGTCGCCAAGCCCGGGTCCGATGTCCTTCGGGGACGCCTGGCACGATGACTCGTCGGGCGACATGCATTTCTGGAGCGTGTGGCACGAGGGGCGCGACTTTGATCATTATCGCGACGTAAGCCCAAGGTTTTGCAGCGAATTCGGCTTTCAGTCCTACCCCTCGCTGACCGCCATCGCGCGCTTTGCCGATCCGAAGGACTGGAACATCGCCAGCCCGGTGATGGAGAGCCACCAGAAGAACCCCGGCGGCAATGCGCGGATCGCCGAGACGATGTTCCGCTATTTCCGCTTCCCGGTGGATTTCGCGAATTTCGTCTATGTCAGCCAGGTGCAGCAGGGGCTGGCGATCAAGACCGCCGTGACCCATTGGCGCAGTCTGAAGCCGCATTGCCAGGGCACGCTCTACTGGCAGCTGAACGACACCTGGCCGGTCTGTTCCTGGTCCGGTCTGGACCACGGCGGGAACTGGAAGCTGCTGCACCACATGGCCGCGCGGTTCTATGCGCCGGTGACGGTGGTGGCAGTGCCGCAGGCGGGCGGGATTGTCCTGCGGGCGGTGAATGACCGGCCCGAAGCGGTGACGATCACGGTCACGGCCAGTGCGGCGGCGATGGACGGGTCGGTGCGGAAACTGGCCGAGGCGACGGCTGCGGTGTCCTCGGACGCGGCGGTGCCGGTGCTGCAACTTGCCCCCGATGCCTTGCAGGCGGGTGAGGTTCTGGCTTTCACCTGGTCCGGCGACGCGCAGGGCGGGGACGTGCATGCGCCAAAGCCGTGGAAGGCCTATGACCTGCTGCCCTCGGGCCTGACGGCGGACATCGTGCGTGACGGTGGCGTCTGGAAATTGACCTTGCAGGTCAAGGCACTCGCCCCCTTTGTTGCAGTGGAATCCGAAGTTCCAGGCCGCTTCTCGGCCAATGCCGTGACCCTGTTCCCCGGCCATCCGGCCACAATCACCTTCACCCCCCAGGACCCATCGGCAGTGCCCGCATTCACCCTGAGGGATCTCCATTCCGCCACCTGCGGCGGCTGACGAAAGGCAAACCCATGTTCAGCTATCAGCTCTACTCTTCCCGAAACTTCCCGCCGATGTCCCGGACCTTCGAGATGGTGGCGAAGGCGGGTTACACCGCCGTGGAGGGCTACGGCGCGCTTTATGCCGACGACGCGGCGGTGGCGGCGACGCAGGCGGGCCTTGCAGCCACCGGGCTGACCATGCCGACGGGGCACTTCGGCCTTGGGCAGCTGGAGACCGAGGTGGACAAGGTCCTGGGCATTGCCCGCGCGCTGAAGATGGAGCGGCTTTATTGCCCCTACGTGATGCCCGACGACCGGCCCTCGGACGCGGCGGGGTGGCAGGCCTTCGGCGCGCGGCTGCAGCAGGCGGGGGCGCCCTACCAGGCGGCGGGCTACGGCTTCGGCTGGCACAACCACGACTTCGAGTTCAAGGCGCTGGCGGACGGCTCGATCCCGCAGGACCGCATCTTCGAAGGCGGGCCGGAGCTGGAATGGGAGATGGACGTGGCCTGGGTGATCCGGGGCGGCGCGGACCCCCTGGCCTGGATCGAGAAATACAAGGACCGGATCACCGCGGCCCACGTCAAGGACATCGCCCCGGCGGGTGAGAACACCGACGAGGACGGTTGGTCGGACGTGGGCCACGGCACCGTGGACTGGCCGACGATCATGGCGGCGCTGCGCAAGATCGGGGTCAGACACTTCGTCATGGAACACGACAACCCGAAGGACGATGCGCGGTTCGCTACCCGCTCGATCGCTTCGGCCAAATCCTTCTGAGGAACAGACAAATGGCAAATCTTGGTATCGGGATCATCGGGGCGGGCAATATCTCCAGCGCCTATCTGCGGCTGGCGCCCCTGTTCAAGGGGCTGGAGGTGCGCAGCGTCGCCGACCTGAACATCGAAGCCGCCAAGGCGCGGGCCGAGGAGTTCGGCGTGCGTGCGCAGTCGGTCGATGACCTGCTCGCGAACAAGGACGTGGACGTGGTGATCAACCTCACCATCCCGGATGCGCATTACCCGGTGACGAAGCGGATTCTGGAGGCGGGAAAGCACGCCTATTCCGAAAAGCCGCTGGTGCTGACGCTGGAGGAAGGCAAGACGCTGCGCGACCTTGCGGCGGCAAAGGGGCTGGCGGTCGGCTGCGCGCCGGACACGTTCCTGGGCGGTGCGCATCAGCAGGCGCGGGCGCTGATCGACGAGGGGCGGATCGGCACGATCACCACGGCGGTGGCCTGCGTGCAGAACCACGGGCCGGAAGGCTGGCACCCGAGCCCGGAGTTCTTCTTCCTGCCGGGTGCGGGTCCGATGCTGGACCTGGGGCCATATTACGTGGCGAACCTGATCAACTTCCTGGGGCCGGTTCGCCGTGTGGGCGCGATCACCTCTTCGGCCACGCCGACGCGGACCATCGGCTCGGGCGCGCGGGCGGGGCAGGAGATCCCGGTCAAGACGCCGACGAACATCCATGCGCTGCTGGAGTTCCACAACGGCGCGGTGGTGAACCTGACGACCAGCTGGGACGTCTGGCACCACAAGCGCAACCATTTCGAGTTCTACGGGACCGAAGGCACGCTTTATGTCCCCGATCCGAACTTCTTCGGCGGTGTGGTGGAGGTGGCGGACAAGGATGGCACCCTGACCGAGGTCGCGCCCTGGGATCACCCGTTCGGCGTGCCGAACCAGGAACATCCCAAGCATGGCGCGCTGGCGAACTACCGCACGGCAGGGCTGGCCGACATGGTGGCGGCGCTGCAGGGCGGGCGCGATGCGCGCTGCTCGCTGGAACGCACGCTGCATGGGGTGGATGTGATGACGGCCTGCCTGACCTCGGGCGAGACGGGGGGCTTTGTGACGCTGACCACCACCTGCACCCGGCCGGCGGCGCTGTCGCCGGATGAGGCGCGGGCGCTGCTGCGCCAAGAGATGGCCCGGACCTGACGCCTCCCTGTCAGGTCGGCCCAGCGGGCGGAGGGATTGAGGGGTCCTTCCGCCCGTCTCCATACAAGAGGTTCATGATGCTGGAAAATCCCGTTATCCGTGGGTTCAATGCCGATCCGAGCTTTTGCCGGGTGGGCGAGGATTACTATATCGCGACCTCGACCTTCGAATGGTATCCGGGGGTGCAGATCCACCACAGCCGCGATCTGGTGAACTGGAAGCTGGTCAGCCGCCCCTTGCGGCGGGCGTCTCAGCTGGACATGCGCGGGAACCCGGACAGCTGCGGCATCTGGGCGCCGTGCCTGTCCCATGCCGACGGGCGGTTCTGGCTGGTCTACACCGATGTCAAGCGGCTGGATGGGGCCTTCAAGGACGCGCACAACTACATCGTCACCTGCGCGACGGTGGATGGGGACTGGTCGGACCCGAAATATGTGACCTCCTCGGGCTTTGACCCGTCGCTGTTCCATGACCGCGACGGGCGGAAATGGTTCGTCAACATGCGCTGGAACCATCGTGGCAAGGGAACGGGCCTGAACCCGGCCAATGACCTGTTCGACGGGATCGAGCTGCAGGAATGGCACCCGGAAGAGGGTCTTCTGGGCGAGGTGACGACGATCTACACCGGGACGGACCTGGGGCTGACCGAGGCGCCGCACCTGTTCTGGCACGACGGGTATTACTACCTGACCACGGCCGAGGGCGGGACGGGCTATGACCATGCGGTGACTTTGGCGCGGTCGCGGGACATCCGGGGCCCGTATGAGACCCACCCCGCCAAGCATGTGATCACGGCGCGGTTCGATCCGCAGAACCCGATTCAGCGGATGGGGCATGGGCAGTATGTCGAGGGGCACGACGGGCGGTTCTGGCACTCGTTCCTCTGCGGGCGGCCGCAGCAGGGGCCGCGCGGACTGTTCTGCGCCACGGGGCGCGAGACCGGGCTGGCCGAGGTCGTCTGGCGCGACGGGTGGCTCTGGCTGAAGGACGGGGGGATGCTGCCGCCTTCGACCATCGACCTGCCGGTGGAGCGGGTGGTGCCGGGGGCGGTGGAGCATGACTTCTCTGGTCCCGTGCTGCCGGACGATTTCCAGTGGCTGCGGACGCCATACCCGGATCGGATCTTCCAGATGACCGGGAGCGCGTTGCGGCTGATCGGGCGGGAAAGCCTGGGGTCCTGGTTCGAGCAGTCCCTGGTCGCGCGGCGGCAGGATGAGCCGTCCTATGCGGCAGAGTGCGACGTGCTGGCCGACCCGCCGAACTGGCAGCGGGCGGCGGGGCTGATCACCTATTACAACCGCCACAAGTTCCATGCGGCCCTGGTCACGCGGGAAGCGGGGGCGCGAGTGGTGACGCTGGTGTCCTGCGAAGGCGACTGGCCGGGCGAGGCGCTGACCTTCCACGGGCGGTTCCCGGTGCCGCAGGGCAAGGTGACGCTGGGCGTGACCGTCGACCGGGCGGTGCAGCGGTTCAGTGTGGGTGGGGTGGCGGTGGGGCCGGAGCTGGATGCCTCGGTGGTGTCGGACGAAGGCGGGCGGGGCGAGCATGCCAGCTTTACCGGGGCCTTCGTCGGCGTCGTGGCGCATGACCTGACGGGGCAGGGCTGGACGGCGGATGTGACGCGGTTCAGCTACACGCCCAAACCGCTGTGAGGATTTGATCAACTCTTGATTGCCGGGGAGATGCCGTCATAAAGGGGGCAGCCGAAGGGAACCCCGATGGACGCCGAAAGCCGCAAGATCCCCAGCCACGAGATCACCTACGCGCGGCTGCGCGACATGATCCTCTATGGCCATCTTGCCCCCGGCGCACCGGTGACGATCCAGGGGCTGATCACCGATCTGGGCGCAGGCATGACTCCGGTGCGCGAGGCGATCCGGCGGCTGACGGCCGAGGGCGCGCTGCTGCCACAGGGCAACCGGCGGGTGGCGGTGCCGGAACTGTCCCCGGAGCTGCTGGAGCAGGTGGCCTTTGCGCGCCTGGCGATCGAGCCGAAGCTGGCGGAACTTGCGGCCCCGCGCCTCACGCCGGCGCAGATCGACCGGCTGGAAGCCATCGACGGGGCGGTGAACCGGGCGATCGAGGCGGGCAAGCTGCCCGACTATCTGGCAGCGAACCACGCCTTCCACTTTGCGCTGTACGAGGCGGCGGAGGCTCCGGTGCTGCTGGACCTTGCGCGGTCCTTGTGGCTGCGGGCGGGGCCATCCTTGCGGGCGGTGATCGACCGCTATGGCCGCGAGGTCGCTCCGGACCTGCACCGCGAGGCGCTGGCGGCGATGCGGGCGGGGGACGCGAAGGGTCTTTCGCGGGCCATCGAGCAGGACATCCAGCAGGGCGTGGATCATATCCGGCAGGCCCTGGCCGAGGGGCACTGACGGTTTTCTGATCGAGCGCCTTGCGGCGCGTTCCTTTTGTCTCGTCGTCGGGCTTCGCCTCCTCCTCGGGTGATGGGGGCGCTGCCCCCAAACCCCCGGGATATTTGGAGAAGAGAAAGCTCCGACAGAATTTGATCAAATTTCTTGAACGGCGGGGCGTTTGATCATATCCTGCGGGCAAGACGGGGCAGATCGCCCTGCTGATTCCGCGAGGTCACCCCCCCATGAACATGATCACCAACCACATGCCGACGGCCGAGTTGCAGCGTCTGGACGCGGCACACCATTTCCATCCCTTCACCGACAAGGCGGGGTTGGCGGCCAAGGGTGCGCGGGTCATCACCCGGGGCGAGGGGGTCTGGCTGACCGACAGCGAAGGGCACCGGATCATCGACGGGATGGCCGGCCTGTGGTGCGTCAACATCGGCTATGGCCGCAAGGAACTGGCGCAGGTCGCGGCGCGGCAGATGGAGGAGCTGGCCTATTACAACACCTTCTTCCAGACGACCCATGTCCCGGCCATCGCCCTGGCGGCAGAGATCGCCAAGCTGGCTCCGGGCGACCTGAACCACGTCTTCTTCGCCGGATCGGGCTCTGAGGCGAACGATACCAACATCCGCCTGGTGCGGCGGTACTGGGACGTCAAGGGCATGCCCTGGCGCAAGACGATCATCGCGCGGTGGAACGGCTATCACGGGTCCACGATGGGCGGCGGCAGCCTTGGCGGGATGAAGCCGATCCACGCGCATGGCGGCAAGATCGACGGGATCGAGCATATCGACCAGCCCTACTGGTGGGGCGAGGGTGGCGAGATGTCGGAGGATGACTTCGGCCTGGCACGTGCCCGGCAGCTGGAGGAGAAGATCCTCCAGGTGGGCCCCGACAACGTGGCGGCCTTCATCGGCGAGCCGGTGCAGGGCGCGGGGGGTGTCATCATCCCGCCAAAGACCTACTGGCCGGAGATTCAGCGGATCTGCGACAAGTATGGCATCCTGTTGATCGCGGACGAGGTGATCACCGGCTTCGGGCGCACGGGTCAATGGTTCGGGTCCGAGACCTTCGGGATCAAGCCGCACATCATGACCATCGCGAAGGGGTTGTCGTCGGGGTACCAGCCGATTGGCGGGTCGATCGTCTGTGACGAGGTGGCCGAGGTTGTCGGTGGCGCCGGAGAGTTCTTCCACGGCTACACCTATTCGGGCCACCCGGTCGCGGCGGCGGTCGCGCTGGAGAATCTGCGGATCCTGCAGGACGAAAAGATCGTGGAGCATGTCCGCGACGTGGCGCATCCCTATCTGAAAGAGCGCTGGGAGGCGCTTGCCGAGCATCCGATGGTGGGCGAAGCAAAGCTGGTGGGGCTGATGGGGTCGATTGCCCTGACCCCGAACAAGGCCAGGCGGGCGAAATTCCCCGAAAGCGCGAATGTCGGCTACCGGACGCGGGAGCGGTGCTTTGCCAATGACCTGATCATGCGGGCGGTGGGGGACCGGATGATCATCGCTCCGCCGCTGGTGATCACGACGGACGAGATCGACATCCTGATCAGCCGCGCGAAGACCTCGCTGGACGAGGCCTACAGGATCGTCAAGGACGAGGGGTTGTGGGTCGAGGCCTGAGACGGTCCAGAGCGGGCAATCGCGAATAGGCGCGCAAATTCAATAGTCTGGTCGTGGAAGTTCAGCAAATCCCAGGGTTTGGGCGGCGCGTCGGTTGGGTCCGGCGCGCCCCTCGGCGCGAGGCGGCTGCAATCACGGCTGGGGCCGGGCGGATCGGCTGCGCGCGTCGGGCGGACGGCGAAATCGGCGTCGATCCCGGGGGCCGACCTTGCCGCGGATCTTTAATCCGCAGGGCCTTCGCACAGGTCGGTCAGTGTCGCCATGTCGCAAAGCAGCGCATCGCCGTCACGGCGGATTGCACCGACCGAGATGAGCGTCTGGAAGGCTTGGCTGATCTTTGGCCGTGAGGCGCCCAGGATCGCCGAGACTTCGGCCTGGCTGACGCTCAGGGTCAGTCGGCGCAGGTTGCCCTGGCCGGTGTCGGGCATATGGGCCAGGGTGTGCAGCAGGAACCGGACCAGCCGGGTCTGCAGGTCGTAAAGCGCAATCGATTCCATCTGGAAATTCGTCTCGCGCAGATTGCTGCAAAGGTGGCGGGCCATTGCCATGCCGATGTCGGGACGGCGTTGCGCCACCGCCTCGAACCGGGCGCGGTGCAGGACGAGGCAGCTGGTCGCCTCGGCTGCCGTCGCATCGGCCGAGCGCGGCTCGCCGTCGATGAGGGCCGTCTCGCCCAGGATGTCCAGGGGACCAAGGGTGCGCAGCACGATCTCGCGTCCCCGGGCGCTGGACAGGGTCAGCCGGACGCGGCCGGAAAGGATGGCGAACATCTGGTCTCCGGCGTCGCCGCGGGCGAAGATCAGCTGCCCCGGCCCCCACTGCTGTTCGCGCATCCCCTGGGCCAGTTCGGCCAGGCTTTCCGCCGACAGTGCCGAGAAGATCGGAAAGGACTGCAGACGGGACGGCGGGGCCCGCTGCGGTCCGCCATGTCCCGCGCCCTTGAAGAGCGGTCTGTCGCCAGTGGCCATCGCCGTCTCCCCATCCCCGGCGGAATGGTAGGGCGGTCACTGTTTCCGGGCAACTGCCAAGTGTTCCCCAGGGAACAGACTGTCCATCGGTTCGGTGGCAGTCTTTGGTCATACGGCGCGGCAAGGCGGCGAGCCCGAGGAGGAAACGACCATGATCATGTCCCACAGTGCCATCGCGCAGATCTTCACCAACCGGCTTGGGCCGGCGGAGTTCCACGACGAGGAAAGCTCGGTCGAGCGCGGTCGGCGCGCCGAGATGGAGGCGTTCTCGCTGGTCCGGCTGACCGGCCGGTTGCTGCGGTGGCGGCGTGGCGCGGCGGCGATCGACCCTCAGGTCGAGTTGCAGGTTGCCATCAAGCGCCTGACCGAGCTTTCCCCGCACCTGTTGATCGACGTCGGCATCGACCCTGCGACCGGTCAAATCGCCGAGGATGGCGTGGTCCTGGTCGCGGCACGCCCGATCCGCAGCGTCGAGCTGGTGCCGGAGGCGGTGGCCATGCCCACTCCGGTGGCCCTGGCCAGCCGTCCGTCACGTCTGCGCTTGCAGATCAAGGTGCTGCCAGAGGCCGTCCCGGCGCATTGACGCGGATCAGCTGCGGGTGGTCAGACGCGAGGCCGTGTCCAGCTCGCGCTCCAGCATCGCGGTTTCGGCCGAACGGGGCCGGGCCAGACCGGCGAGAAGCAGGTAGGCCACGGGGGTGATGTAAAGCGTTGCCACGGTGGCAAGGCCAAGGCCGCCGACGATGACCCAGCCCAGAACCTCGCGCGCCTCGGCCCCGGCGCCCGTCGCCAGCACCAGGGGCACGCCGCCAAGGACCGTGGCGATCATCGTCATCATCACCGGCCGCAAGCGCATGATCGAGGCTTGCTCGATGGCGTGCCGGACCGTGTGGCCGCGTTCGCGCAGCTGATCGGCGAATTCCACGATCAGGATGCCGTTCTTGGCCATGATCCCCACCAGCAGCACCAGGCCGATCTGCGAGTAGACGTTCACGCTGCCCCCGGTCAGAAGAAGCGCGAAGACCGCACAGGCCAGGCCCAGGGGCACGGTCGCCATGACGATCAGGGCAGAGACAAAGCTTTCGAACTGGGCGGCCAGCACCAGGAAGACCACGGCAAGCGCGATGGCGAAGGTCAGCAGAAGTCCCGACGAGGTTTCGTCCAGGGTCGCGGCCTCGGCCATCGGGACCAGGCGCATGGTGTCGGACAAGAGGTCGTCGGACAGGGCCTGCACCTGGGCCAGTGCTGCGCCCAGCGGAAAGTCGGGGGTCAGCGAGGCGCTGATCGGGACCGACCGGCTTTGCGATTCGCGCCCCAGTTCCGGCGCGACCGGGCGTTCGGTCAGCGTCGCGAAGGACGACAGCGGCACCAGTTGCCCGCTGTCCGAGGGCACCAGGACCCGCTCCAGGTCGCCGGGATCGTCGACCGGGGTTTCGGTGGAGACTAGGCGGATGTCGTAGCTTTCGTCCTGCAGGAAGATCGTGCCCACGGTGCGACCGTCCAGCACCGCTTGCAGCGCCTCGCCCAGGCCATCGACGCGGACGCCCAGATCCTCGGCCCGGGCGCGGTCGATCTCGACGTAGAGCTGCGGCTGGGTGGTGTCGTAGCCCAGGCGCACCTGGCCGAAGCGGGGATCTGCTTCCAGCTTCTCGACCAGGCTGCGCGCGACCTGGGCCAGGTCGCCGTAATCGTCGCCCAGAAGCGCGAAGGACAGGCCCTGACCGGCACCGCGGATGCCCAGCGAGTTCGGCTGGATCGCGAAGGCGCGGATGCCGACGATGCCACGCAGGCCCGCGGTCAGCTCGTCGCTGATCTCTTGCTGGGTGCGGTCGCGGTCTGCCCAGTCGGCCAGGGTCAACACCATGAAGCCGCGACTGCCGCCCCCGGTGCCGGCGATGGCGAAGACGTTGGCCACCTCGCCCGTGGCGCGCAGCGGTTCGACCAGCGCCTCGATCTCGCGCATCTTGCCGTCGGTGTAGTCCAGTGCCACGCCCTGCGGGGCCGAGATCGACAGCAGGATGACCGAGCGGTCCTCGGTCGGGGTCAGCTCCTGGCGCAGGGTGGAGAAGGTCGCAAAGCCCAGGGCGCCAAACAGCAGGGCCACGGCAACTGCGACCAGGGGCGCGTTCAGGCAGCGGCGCAGCGTCCAGGCATAGGCGCCCGCCAGCACCTCTCCGACCCGGTCCAGCCAGCCGCGTCTTTCCGCATGCGGCCGCAAGAGCCGCGCGGCTAGCACCGGACACAGCGTCAGCGCAGTGACCGAGGACAGCAGGACGGCGATGGCCAGCGTGAAGCCGAATTCCCGGAACAGCCCGCCGGTCTGGCCGGGCAGGAACGACAGCGGGATGAACACGGCGGCAAGGGTCGCGGTCGTGGCAACCACCGCGAAGAACACCTGTTCGGCACCAAGGACGGCGGCGGCGCGGGCGCCCATGCCTTCGGACCGGCGGCGGACGATGTTTTCCAGGACCACGATGGCGTCATCGACCACGATGCCGGTGGCCAGGACCAGGGCAAGCAGCGTCATGATGTTGATGGAAAACCCGGCCAGCCAGATCGCGGCCAGCGTGCCGATCATCGCCACCGGGATCGCCACGACCGGGATCAGCGTGGCCCGCGCGTCGCGCAGGAAAAGGTAGATCACCGCCGTCACGATCAGGACCGACAGGACCAGCGCCAGCTCGACCTCGTGGATCGCGCCCTGAATGAAGTCGGCGCTGTCCGAGGTGACGTACATCTGCACGTCCTCGGGCAAGAGCGGCTGCAGGTCGGCCACCACCTCGCGCACGGCGGCCGATATGGCCAGCGCATTGCCGTTGGCCTGCCGGATGATGCCAAGGCCGATACCGGTATCGCCATTGGCGCGCAGGACCGAGGCACCGGGTTCGGGACCGAGCGTCACCTGCGCCACGTCGCCCAGCCTGACATCGCCGGCGATGGTCAAGGCCTCGATCTCGTCGGCGGTGGCGATGGCCGCCGTGGTGCGGACCTGCAGCGTCTGCCGGTCGGAGCTGAGCGTCCCGGCAGGCGCGTCCTGTGCGACATTGGCCAGCACGGCGCGCAGGTCGGCCACGGTCAGCCCGCGCGCGGCAAGCTGCATCAGGTCGATGTCCACCCGGAAGGACAGTTCGCGGTCGCCGAAGATCTGCAGGTCGGCGACGCCGGGGGCGGCCAGCAGGCGGGCCTCGGCCAGATCGCTGACCAGCGCGGTCAGCTCGTCGGCGGTGCGCTGGGACGAGGTGACGGCGATGCGCAGGATGGCGTCGGAATCGGCGTCGGACTTCACCACGCGGGGCGCTCCGGCGCCGTCGGGCAGCGAGCCGGACAGTCGCGCCACCGCGTCGCGCAGGTCGGCGGCAGCGATGTCCAGGTCGACGCCGTCCTGGAATTCGACCGTTACCCGGCTGGAGCCGAAGCGCGAGGAGGAAGAGATCGTCTCGACCCCGGGGATCCGGCTGGCAGCGCCTTCGACCACCGCCGTCACCTCGCGGTCGACGGTTTCGGGGGCAGCACCCGAAAAGTCGGTCGAGATCGAGACGACCGGCCGTTCGACCGCCGGAAGCTCGCGCACGTCGACGCCAAGCAGCGCGGCCAGGCCCGCGATCACGACAAGCGCGTTCAGCACGAAGGCCAGCACGGGGCGGCGGACGAAAAGCGCGACGCGGTGAGAGGCGGGCGTCATCGGTCAGCTCCGCGGCGGGGTGACGGCGACGGCCGACCCCGGTCGCAAGAGGTTGACGCCTTCGGTCACCACCAGGTCGTCGGGCGCGAAATCGCCTTCGACCAACACGAAGTCCGCGTTGCGCTGCACGATGTTCACGGGCAGCCGCGTTGCCTTGGCCTCGCGCACGAGCCAGACATAGGCCCCGTCCGAGCCCCACTGGATCGACAGCGGGTCGACGGCGGGATAGCGGGCTCCGGTGAAGGCAAGGTCGATGCGGAAGGCCATGCCCGCGCGCAGCCGGTCGCCGGGATTGGCGATGGCGGCCTTGACGCGCAGAGTGCGGCTGGCTTCGTCGACCCGGTTGTCGACCGCGACGATCCTGCCTTCGACCGGACTGTCGGGAAGCGAGATCGCCGTGGCGCTGACCCTGTCGTCCAGATGGATCAGCGGGGCCAGACGTTCGGGCACGCGGAAATCAAGGATCAGGGTGGACCGGTCCTCGATCCGGGTGATGATCGTGGCAGAGGTGACAAGGGCACCAGGCTGCGGCTGGATCAGGCCCACGACGCCGGGGATCGGCGCGAGCAGCTGGTGGTCGGCCAAGGTGCGCTCGGCGATCTGCAGGTCCAGTTCGGCCGTGCGCAGGGCCAGTTCGGCCTCCTGGCGCTGCAGCGAGGTGGCGGTGCCGGATTGGGCCAGCTGGTCCAGCCGACCAACCGTGCGTTGGGCGTCTTCCAGCACCAGGCGGGCGCGGTCCACCGACAGCTGCGCGCCTGCGGCGTCAAGCCGGGCGATGACGGACCCGGCCTCGACCCGGTCGCCGGGAGCGACGGGAATCTCGCTGATGCGGCCGGTGACGCCGAAGGCCAGATCGGCGGCTTGCGCGCCCTGGCCAGAGCCGATGACCGACAGCACGTCCTGCAGGGGCCTGGTCTCGACCGGAAGGGCCAGCACCGGCACGTCGCCCGCCCCGCGCGCGCCCTGGCCGGGGCGGCCGCTGTCCGGCTCTTGCACCTGGACCAGCCCGGCCGTCGTCAGCGGGCCAAGCAGCCCGATCCGGTCCAGCCAGGGATGGGTGCCAGGGACAAAGCGGGCGGACACCGGAACGGCAACCGCAGCAAGCAGTGCGACGACGACAAGCTGGGCGCCGAGCTTCATCGAAAGGCCTTTCCTGATCGGCTGCCGCCCCTGCGGCCAGGACCGGACACCCTTGGTTTCTGCACTCCGGACCAGGGTCCTGCAACGGACTTAAGCCGGCGGGGGGCAAGGCAAGACCATTTTCGGTTCATCCGCCGCACAATCGAGGTGCGGGGCCGGTTCCGCAAGTCACCTTCGGTTGAGCTTTGTCCTGTCCGCTTCTTGCGCGCCAGGTGGGGCGGCCCTCAGATGCTGCCGATGATGAAGTCGGGGGTCATGCCCGAGGCGGCGATGAAGGGTCGGACGTCCAGCCCGGCGAAGAGGCCGTGGTCGGTGACAAGCACGCTGCGGCAGCCTGCCGCCGCCCCGCCAAGAACATCGGTGTGCAGCGTGTCGCCGACCATCGCCAGCCGTGCGGCGGCCAGCCCGGTGCGGGCGATGCCTTCGGCGAAGGCCTCGGGGAAGGGTTTGCCGAACCAGTGGGTCCTGACCTGCACCTCGTCCAGCAGGTCGTGGCCGAAGAGCCCCGGCTCCAGCGTCAGCCCGCCTTCGCGGGGGGCCACGAGGTCGGGGTTGGCGATGACCAGCGGGCGCGGGCGTTGCTTCAGGGCCGCGGCCAGTGCCGCTTGCAGGGTCGGGGTCCAGCGGGCGGTGGACAGGAACAGGACGCCATCGGCGTTCAGCAGGGCTGCGGGGTCGGCCACCGCGTCCACCAGCCGCGCGGGACTGTCGGCGAAGCTGTCGCCCTCTGCCGCGATGGCGGCCCAGGTGGCGCCGGGGGCGATCGTCTCCAGCCGGGCGAGGGCGACATCGCGCGAGGCGACGACCTCGTCTGCGGTGAAGTCAAAGCCAAGCCGGTGATACTTGGCCAGAAGCTGCGCCCGGGTGTAGCTGGCGGCGTTGGTCAGCACCGCCAGCCGCTTGCCCCGCGCGCGCAAGGACCGCAGCCGTTGCACAGCACCGGGGATTGCGGTGTCGCCGACGTTCAGCACGCCGAAGGCATCCAGCAGGAAGCCATCGACATGATCGGCCACCTCTTCCAGCGAGGGCAGCTGCAACGACTGCGCCGGAAAGCGCGCATCGGGCAGGCGCGGGCGGATCGCCTCGTAGCGGGCAAAGGCCGAGCGCGCGTCCGAAAGCAGGTCGCCCGCACCGGCATCAAGAGAGACGTCAGACACTGGTGAACCCGCCTTCGACCATCAAAAGCGCGCCGTTGACCATGCCGGAGGCGTCCGAGGCAAGGTAAAGCGCGGCATCGGCAACCTCGACCGGTTCGGCAAAGCGGCGGGCGGGGGTGGCGTTGCGGAACGGGTCGCCCTTTTCCGGCTTGCCCCAGACCTCGATCCCCATCGGGGTCATCACCACCGTCGGGCAGATCGCGTTGACCTGCACATTGTGCCGCGCCCATTCGGCGCAGAGCGATTTCGTCAGCGCGTTGAGGCCCCCCTTCGACGCGGCATAGGCCGCATGGTCATCCAGCGCGATCACCCCGGTCTGGCTGGAGATGTTGATCACCTTCCCCCATCGTTGCGCGATCATCGCCGGGGCCAGCGTCCGCGCGGTCAGGAAGGGCGCGCGAAGGTTGACGGCCATCATCCGGTCCCAGTCCTCGGCCGAAAAGTCGACCGCCGGGGCGACATTGGCGATCCCGGCCGAGTTCACCAGGATGTCGATCGTCCCCCAGTCCTTGAGGGCCGTTTCGCAGGCTTCGACGGGTTCGGTCGGGCTGGCCATCTCGGCCACCAGGGTCAGGCAGCGGCGGCCCTGGGCCCGGACGGCCGCAGCCGTGGCGGCAAGGTCGGCCGCGTCGCGACCCAGGGCGACAATGTCGGCCCCGGCTTCGGCGAAGACGCGCGCGATCTCGGCCCCGATCCCCTTCGAGGCGCCGGTGATCAGCGCCTTGCGGCCGGTCAGCGAAAAGCGGTCCTGCCAGGACATCGGTCACTCCAGATTGGTATGGCGCGCGCGCATCGCCTGCGGGTCCACGCCCAACCGGTCGCGCAGGGCCATGACCAGCAATTCGAACGCAAGATACTGCGCGCCTTCGAACAATGACCCCATCGGCAGGACCGAGGTGGCTTGGCCGCCCTGGTCGTTGGCCATCGTCTGGGCGGGGATCAGCAAGACCCGGTCGGCGGCGCGCGGGGCGCTGCCCTGGGCCTGGGCGGTGACGCAGGCGATGCGGGCGCCCGCCGCGCGCGCCACGCCGATCAGGCCGTCCACCGTGGAGAACCCTCCCGGTCCCGCGCTGACGACCAGCAGGTCTCCGGGGCCGACGGGCGGGCAGGACATGTCGCCCACCACATGCGCGTCCAGCCCCAGGTGGTAAAGCCGCATGGCCAGCGCCCGCATCATCAGCCCCTCGCGTCCGACGCCGTGGCAGACAATGCGTTTGGCCTGCGCCAGTTCGGAGACCATCCCCTCCAGCGCGGCGGGGTCGATGGCGGCGACGGCATCGCGGATTTCCCCGGCAGCGCGGGTGGCAAGGTCGCAAAGCGTCATGTGCCCACCCTTGACTGCGCGGCCCCCGGCAGGGCAGCGACGGCAGCCTGGTCCAGAAGCCCGACTTCGTCCAGCAGGTCCAGCACCGTGTATCGGCTGCGCAGGAAGCGGGCCTTCAGGATCGTGCGATAGAGGTAGTCCGGATCGACGCCGATCTCTGCCGCCTGAACCGGCGCCCCCGCCCGCGCGAGGTGCCGCGCCATGCGGTCGGCAGTCCAGAGCCGGGCGCGCAGCCGGGCCGCGAGGTCGGGCCAGGCGGCGCGCAGCCGGGTCAGGCGGGCTTGCAGCGCGGCCCCCTCGACATGCTTGGCGCGGGTCTCGAGGATGGCGCGCTCGGCGATCTCGCCGGGGCCGAAACGGTCACGGATATCGGCCTGCCTGGCGGAAAAGGTGGGGGCCTCGGCTGCGCGGCGGGCCGGGTCGAGGGTGGTCAGGTCACGCTCCAGCAGCCAGTCGTACATCCGCAGCGCCGCCATCGTCCCCACGGCCACACAGGCACCGTGGCTGACCCTTTCGGCGCCGTGGTGAAGATCGTCCATCTCCCACAGATGCGCGATCTGGTGGTCGGCGCCACTGGCGGGGCGCGAGGAGCCATGCGCCTCCATCGCCAGGCCGACGAGGGTGAGGCCCAGGAACAGGCCCTCGACCGCGTCCCGGTCGCCCGCGGCGATCCGGTCGGGCTGTGACAGCCAGCCGTCAAGCCCGCCCTGGACCATCGGCCAGGCGACATCGTCGATGGGCTCAACCCCCAGGGCGTCGGCGATGATCCAGTCCCCGCCCGCAGGGACCTTGCCCGCCAGGTCGCCGTAGCCCCAGCCGGTCATCTCGGGCGGGGCGGCGGCGATGACGTCAAGGTCGGCGAGCAGGACCTTGGCCGGACGGCAGGGGATGGTCTTCTTGAAGCCGTTCTCGGACAGGGGCGCACCGGCCGAGGTATAGCCGTCCATGCTGGCCGCCGTGGCGACGCACATGTAGGATATGCCCGTGGTGTAGGCCGCATGCTTGACCACGTCGTTCATCACGCCCGAGCCGACGGCGATCGGGGTCTCGCCCGGTTTCAGGACCGCGCGCAGCGATTCGGCAAGGTCCACCGTGGGTTTCGGGCGTGGGGTGGCGGGGATGACATGGCGGCGCGAAGCGATGCCCGCCGCCGTCAGGGCCGCCTCGACCGCTGCACCCGCAGCACCCGCAGCACCCCAGCCGCGGTCGTCGGCCATCAGCACCACCGGCCCGGCGAAATGCCGGGCGTACAGTGCCCCGGCATGGGCCAGAACGCCGCGCCCGATCAACACTTCGGCCACGTTGGCCGAGCGTGCCACGGCGTCGCGGATCAGGTCCGCGCCGCTCATGCCGCCACTCCGCCCGAGGCGAGCGTCCGTCCGTCGGCGGCGAAGTGGTGCTGGCGATGCGGCGGCAGGTCGAGGCCGATCTCGGCCCCGTGGTCCAGCGCCGTGTCGCCGTCGGCGCGGACGACCAGCGTCTGCCGGTCCGCGAGGCGCACGTAAAGATAGGCGTCGCCCCCAAGGGTCTCGGTCAGGGAAACGGTGGCCGAGAGCTGACCCTGACCGGCAGGCCGCAGAACCAGATGCTCGGGCCGGATGCCCAGCTTCACTGTCCCCGCCGGAGCCGGACCCAGCGTCACGCCACCGACCACAAGCTGCCCCTCGCGCAGGTCGCCGGTCAGGAAGTTCATTGCCGGCGCCCCGATGAAGCCCGCGACGAATTCGCTGGCGGGGCGGTTGTAAAGCTCCATCGGCGGGCCGACCTGCTCGATGCGGCCCGCGTTCAGCACGACGATCTTGTCGGCCATCGTCATCGCCTCGACCTGGTCGTGGGTGACATAGATCATCGTGGCCTTGAGGTCGCGGTGCAGCGCCTCCAGCTCCACCCGCATCTGGACGCGCAGCTTGGCGTCAAGGTTCGACAGCGGTTCGTCGAAGAGGAAAACCTTCGGCTCTTTCACGATGGCCCGACCGATGGCGACGCGCTGGCGCTGGCCGCCCGACAACTGGCCGGGCTTGCGGTCAAGATAGGGTTCCAGCTGCAGGATGCGCGCGGCCTCGGCAATGCGGCGCCTGCGGTCGTCGGGGGGGAAGTTGTTGACCTTCATCCCGAAGTCCATGTTCGCGCGCACGGTCATGTGCGGGTACAGCGCATAGGACTGGAACACCATCGCCACATCACGGTCCGATGGGGCAACGCGGGTCACGTCGCGGTCGCCGATGTGGATCGTGCCGCCCGAGATATCCTCCAGCCCCGCGATCGAGCGCAAGAGCGTGGACTTGCCGCAGCCCGACGGCCCGACGAAGACCGCGAACTCGCCATCCGCGATGTCCAGCGATATCCCGTGCAGCGCCTGCGCCGCGCCGTAGAACTTGTTCACCCCCGACAGCCTGACCTCGGCCATGCCGACCCTTTCCCCTGCGCCGCCGGAAGCCGCGCATCTGCGATTTTCCGGTTGACTCGATCCGGTTTCGATACATTTATATGTTCAGCGTTACAAATGGAAGTCAACTCTGCAACGCTGAACCTTAGGGAGGTTACAATGAAACTCAAGTCGCATGTCAGCGCGCTTGCGCTGGCCTCCGCGTCGCTTGCCGGGCTGGCCGATGCGGCGCAGGCCTGGTCGCTGGAAGAGGCTGCCAAACCCTATGCCGGGACCGAGCTGGAAGTGCTGTTCCTGGACCGTCCCGGCTATAACGCCGCGATCCAGATGCTGCCGGACTTCGAGGCGGCGACCGGGATCAAGGTCAACCACACCACGGTACCTTACGAGAACGCGCTGGGCGAACAGGTGCGCGACTTTGTCGCCGGGGGCGACCTGGACATCGCGCTGATCGACCTGGTCTGGATCGGCAACTTCGCCGAGAACGGCTGGCTGGTCCCGTCCGAGACCTTCATCAACAACCCTGAACTGGCCGACCCGGCGCTGGACATGGCCGACTTCTTCCCGCTGGTGCTGGACGCCTTCGGGTCCTGGAACGGGGTGAACTACGGGCTGCCCTTCGACAACTATTCGGGGCTGCTGTTCTACAACCGCTGCATGCTGGAAGCTGCCGGATTCGACAAGCCGCCGGCGACCTGGCAGGAGGTGATGGACACCTATGGGCCCGCCCTGACCAAGGACGGCAAATACGCCTATGCCCTGCAATCGAAGCGGAACGAGACCCAGTCGGCCGACAGCTTCGCGCGCTTCCTGTGGCCTTTCGGGGGCAGTTTCCTGAATGCCGAGTTCCGGTCGAACCTGAACAGCCCCGAATCGCAGGCGGGCCTTCAGTTCCGGCAGGACCTGATGCAGTTCATGCCCGAAGGCATCGTCGCCTGGGATCACGCCGAGACGGTCAATGCCCTGGCGCAGGGCGATGTGGCCTTCATCACGGAATGGTCGGCCTTCTACAGCACGTTGAAATCGCCCGAAACCTCGACAATCGCGGACTGCCTGGGCGTGGCGCCCGAGCCTGCGGGACCCGCCGGGCGCAGGCCCGCGCTGGGCGGGTTCAGCCTGGCCGTGGCAAGTCAGGCGGACGCGGCGGAACAGGCGGCGGCCTGGCTGTTCATCCAGTGGGTGACCTCGGCCGCGAACGCGGGCCGGTATCTTGAACTGGGCGGCGTGCCCGCGCGGCAGTCGGCCTATGCCGATCCGGCGCTAGCCGAGCAGTTCACCTTCATCCCCGCGCTGGTCGAAAGCTGGCAGGAGGGCGTGCCGGAGTTCCGCCCGCGCTTTGCCGAATGGCCCGCCATCACCGAGATCGTGCAGGAATACGGCACGCGGATGATGCTGGGCGAGATCAGCGTCGAGGAGGGCGCCCGCGAAATCGGCACGCAGATGGAAGCGGTGCTGGAGGACGCGGGCTATTACAGCGGCGCCAAGCCACTGGCACAGTGACGGTGGCGCCCCGGCGCAGGCCGGGGCCCCGCCCTTCGGGAAAGGCCATCCATGACTCTGCGCGTCCCCCGCCGCACGATTGCGGCCTTCATCGGTCCGGCCGTGGCGGCACTTGCCATCGTGGGGGTCGCTCCGCTGCTGTACGCGCTGTGGAAGTCGTTCCACGACTTCAACCTGACGCAGCTCGCGCGCCAGCGCTGGGTCGGGCTGCAGAACTATCAGACGGTCCTGACCGACAGCGACTTCTGGGATGCGATCGGGCGGACGGCGCTGCTGTTCGTCAGCGCCGTGCCGGTGCAGATCGCGCTGGGGCTGGCCATCGCGCTGGTGCTGCACCGCCCCGGCCTGACCTTCTGGAAGACGCTGACGCGGCTGTCGCTGGTGCTGCCGATGGCCACGACCTATGCCGTGGTGGGCCTGCTGGCCCAGGTGATGCTGAACCAGAAATACGGCGTCATCAACCAGATGCTGGGCTGGGTCGGGGTTGATGCGATCAATTTTATCGGCGACCCGACAAATGCATTCATCGCCGTCATCCTCTGGGACGTCTGGCAGTGGACGCCCTTCGTGGCGCTGGTGCTGCTGGCCGGCCTGTCCACCGTGCCGCCCGAGATCGAAGAGACGGCCAGGCTGGAAACCCGGTCGCCCTGGACTGTGCTGCGGCACGTCCAGCTGCCCTTCCTGATCCCAAGCCTGGTGGCCGTGCTGATCCTGCGCACCGCCGACACGCTGAAGCTGTTCGACATGGTCTTCACCATGACGCGCGGCGGGCCCGGCAATGCGACCGAGTTCATCGCCATCCTGATCGAACGGGTGGGCAACCGGCAGTTCGACATCGGCCTGGCCGCCGCGCAGTCGATCATCATGCTGGCAATCACCATCGTCCTGGCGCGTCTCTACATCCGCCTGTTCTACCGCGAGGTGTCGTGATGGCGGCCCCGATGCAGGCGCGCAGCCTTTGGGCCGAGGGGATCGCGCTGGCCCTGATCGGCCTGTTCTGCGTCTTTCCCTTCTACTGGATGGTGACGACCAGCCTGAAGACGCAGCTTGTGGCGCTGGCCGATCCGCCGGTCTGGTGGTTCACGCCGACACTGGCCAACTACCGCGAGGTCCTGTTCGAGGACCGGGTCGGGGTCTCGCTGATCAACTCGCTGATCGTGGCGACCAGCACCACGGCGCTGGCGGTGCTGCTGGGCTGCCCCGCCGCCTATGCGCTGGCGCGGTTCGAGTTCCGCGGCAAGACCGACCTGTGGTTCTGGTTCATCACCAACCGGTTCGTCAGCCCCGTCGTGCTGGTCTTCCCGGTCTTCCTGATCAGCCGCGAGCTTGGCCTGCGCGACACCCATCTTGCGTTGATCCTGATGTATCTGACCTTCACCCTGCCGATCGTGATCTGGATCTGCACCGACCAGTTCCGGTCCATCCCGCGCGAGCTGGACGAGGCGGCGATGCTGGAAGGCGCAAGCCAGTGGCGCATCTTCCGGTCGATCTGCCTGCCACTGGCGATGCCGGGGGTCGCAGTCAGCAGCATCCTGTCGTTCATCTTCAGCTGGAACGAGCTGCTCTTCGCCTACATCCTGGCGCCCAACGCCGCCAAGACCGCGCCCGCGATGGCGATCTCCTTCATGGAGGGCTACGACGTGCCCTATGGAAAGATCATGGCGACATCGACGCTGATCGTGGTTCCGGTCTTGATTTTCGCGCTGCTTGCGTCAAAGCACCTGGTCCGGGGCCTGACGATGGGGGCCGTCAAGTAGGGTCCAGATGGCGCGCGCACCGAAGCTTCCGCAGATCGACACCGAGGAACGTTTCCTGGCGCAGGTCGCCTGGGCCTACCATGTCGAGGGCCTGACGCAGGAAAAGGTCGCCGAAAAGCTGGGCGCCACCCGGCTGCGCGTCAACAAGGCCCTGTCCGAGGCCACGGCGCGGGGCCTGGTGCGCATCACCTTCAACACCGCCTTCGCCGCCTGCGCCGAGCTGGAAGCCGCATTGCGCGCCCGGTTCGGCTTGCACCAGGCCTATGTCGCCCCGGCCCCGATGGATGCGCGCGACGTGCAGATGATCACCGGCGCCGCACTGGGCAACCTGCTGTCCGAAGTGCTGGTCGACCCGCGCGTGCGCCTGTTCGGCATGTCCTGGGGCGGCACGCTGAACATCGCCACCCGCTTCGTCGCAGCGATGGACCGGCCCGACCTCGAGGTGATCAGCGTGATGGGCGGCCTGACGCGCGGGTCGGACCTGAACAGCTTCGAGATCACCACGCGGCTGGCCGACCTTCTGGGCGCGCAGCACAGCTATTTCACCGCGCCGCTTTACGCCGGGTCCCGCGAAAGCCGCGACACGATCATGCAGCTCGACGTGTTCCGCGAGGTGCTGGAGAAGTTGCGCGGGGTGGATGCGCTGGCGATGGCGGCGGGGGATATCTCGAAGGCCTCGCTGCTGATGCGGGACGGGCTGCCGGGTGACGTCACGATGGACGAGCTGCTGGCGCTTGGGGCTGTTGGCGACGTGCTGGGGGTGGTGATCGACGCCGAAGGCCAGCCCATCGCGCATCCGATCAACGAGCGTGTCATCGGGATCGGGCTGGACGACCTTGGCCCGATCCCCAATGTCATCCTTGCCGCCGGGGGGCCGCACAAGGTTGCGGTGGTGCGGGCCGTGTTGAAGCGGGGGGTCGTCAACACTCTGGTCACTGACGAGGCCACGGCCCGCGCCCTGCTGGAGCGGGCCTGATGCATATCGGGATCGACCTTGGAACCTCGGGCATCAAGGCGGTGCTGATCGAGGACCTGACCCGCGTCATCGCCGTCGCCGCCGAGCCGGTTGCGGTCAGCCGCCCGAAGGTGGGCTGCTCCGAGCAGGACGCCGACCTCTGGGTCCTGACGGTCCTTGCCTGCCTTGACCGGCTTGCCGCCAGCGCCCCAAGGGAGATGGCCGCCGTCCGCGGCATCGGGCTTTCGGGCCAGATGCTGGCGGCGCTGATCCTGGATGCGGACCTGCGGCCCCTGCGTCCGGCGATGCTGTGGAACGACCAGCGCGCGCTGGCCGAGTGCGCCGAGCTGCTGGCAGCGGTGCCCGACATCGGGCGGCGGACGAACGGCACGCCCGATCCCGGCATCACCGCGCCCAAGCTGATGTGGTTGCGGAGACACGAGCCGGCGCTCATCGACCGGGCGCGGATGCTGCTGCTGACCAAGGACTATGTCCGCCTGGCGCTGACGGGCGAGGTCGCGACCGAGCCGTCGGACGCGGGCGGCATGCAACTTCTGGACGTCGCCTCGGGTCGGTGGGACCCCGCGCTCTGTGCGGCGGTGGGCTGGGACCCCGCGCATCTGCCCCCGGTCCTGCCAAGCTGGGCCGCGGCGGGGCGGCTGAAGCCCGAGCTTTTGGCCCGCTGGGGGATGACAGGCCCGGTTCCGGTCGCGGCGGGGGCGGGCGACAACATGGGGTCGACGCTGGGGGCGGGGGGGGCGCGGCCAGGCGATGCGGTCCTGACCATCGGCACGTCGGGGGTGGCCTGCATTGTCGACGCGGCTTTTCACCCGGGGCCGGAGCATGCGATCCTGACTTCGGCCCATGTGGTGCCCGACCTCTATCTCTCGATGGGTGTCGTCATGTCGGCGACGGCCAGCCTGGACTGGGTCGGCCAGCTGACCGGGCAAAGGGTGCCGGACCTGGACGCCGGGGCCACGGCCTTCGTGGCGGCTGACGGGCCTGCCGCCGCGCCGATCTTCCTGCCCTGCCTGACCGGCATCCGCACGCCGCTGAACCGCCCGGACCTGACCGGGCGCATCAGCGGGCTGCATCCCGGCGTCACGCCCGCCATGCTGGCCTATGCGACGATGGAGGGCGTGGCCTTCCAGTTCGCCGATTGCATCGCCGCGCAGGAGCAGGTCGGCGTCCGGCCCGAACGCTTCACCGTGGTCGGCGGCGGGACCCGCAGCGCGCTGTGGCTGTCGCTGCTGGCCACGGCGCTTGACCGCCCGCTCAGCCTGATCGAGGGGGCCGACATGGCCGGCCCCCGTGGCGCAGGCCGTCTTGCCGCCGTCGCCGCGGGTGCGCCGCTGGCCAGTCTGCGGCAGCCGGCAGTCCTGACCGGGGTCGTCGAACCTGACCCCGGCCTGAAGGACCTGCTTGCCCACCGCCGCGCGGCGCTGCGGGCGTCGCTGTAGCGGGGGCTGCCGCTGGGCAAGCTCAGGCGGCCAGGACCGAGACCGCTTCGCGGGTATCCCACTTCAGGCCCGGCAGATAGCGCGCCGCGACACGGCCCTCGTTCAGCGCAAAGAGGTGCAGCCAGCCGTTGTCGAAAAGCTGCCGGACGCCGTCATGCCTGCGAAGGATGTCGGTCATCGCCTCGATCGGCGCTTCGACCAGCACCGACAGCCGCAGCGGGTCATGCGCCGAGGCTTCGCCGTCGTGGATGGTCTGGATCGGCAGGCCGGGGCGCAAGAGGCCGCCGTTGCCTTCGACGACGCCGATCCCGGCGACGACATTGTGGATCAGCTTGTTGCCGCCGCCGAACAGCTGCGGCGCGACGGTCGAGCCGTAGTACTGCAGACTGATCCAGGACGCGACGACGACGGGCGCGGTCAGGATCAGCTCCAGCGTGCCGAAGCCCTTGTCCGCCTGCCAGTCGTAGCAGTGCAGGAAGGCGCGGCCCTGCAGGTCGCGGCCCGCCGTCGCGCTGCGCGGGGCGGCGATGAAGGCGGCGCATCCGGCAAGGCCCCATTCGGGCCGCACCTCGGCCCAGTCTGCGGCGCGGCGGGCCAGGGTTGCTTGCCTGGCCCCCGGCAGCCGCAGGGCGCGCTCGGTCCGGGCCAGGGTGCCGGCGGCGGCCAGCCAGGCCTGGGCCTGGTCCAGGTCTGCCGCGTGGTCCGGGGCGGCCGTGTCGCGGTAAAGCGTGACCTTGTCGGTCACCGTGTCATGCAGGCCCGCGACGAACAGCGTGTCTTCGGGCAGGCTCAGCCCCAGGGCGGGCAGGCCCGCGCGGGCTTCGGGGTCGTTCAGAAGGCTCGCGAGCAGGCGGGACGACACTTCGCCCGTCTGGCCGCAGCAGGCGCCGCAGTGATAGGCGCTTTCGTGCGGGTTGTTCGTCACCTGCGCGCCGTGGCCGATCAGCAGCACCAGCCGGGCATGGCCCCGGGTCAGGCTCATCGCCCGCAGGACGGCGGCGGCCGTCTGCGCCTTGGCTTCTGCCGACAGCCCGCCTTCGATCCGCGGCAGCGGGCCGGGGGTCAGCCCCTCGCTTGCCAGGCCCAGGGCGTCCCGCACAAGCTTGCCGCCATAGGCCGGACCCGCCGCCTCCACGAAGGCAAAGGAGGACACCGCCGCCTGCCGGAACCGGCCCCAGGCGCGTCTGGCGCGGGCCTTGATGCGGGTCTCGGTTTCCTGCGCGTCGCTGCCGTGGCTGGTCGAGGTCAGCGCGGGGTTCAGCAGCGCGGGCAGATGGGCCTGAAGCTTGTCCGTCCCCTCGGGCCGGTGGGCGACCATCAGGCCAAAGAAACCGGCAAAGCCCAGAGTCTGGATCTGGTCGCCCTGGCTCTCCAGCGCCCGGCGCAGCACTTCGGAGCGGACGTCGATGCAGAAGGCGGCCTGCAGGGCCGGGCGGCCAGAGCGCGTTGCCGGGCCCGAAAGCAGGGCGGCAAGCGAGCGCTGGTGCGCCCGTTCTGCCGCCTCCTGCAGGACGGCGTCCAGCGCCTGATCGGGGGTGGGAAGCAGGGGTGCCGCATGGGCGGCAACGGTGGCCTGCCAGTCGGACGCGATCGCCGGGTACCGGGCCAGCAGCGCCTCTTCCCAGACCAGCCGGATCGCCAGAAGGTCGGTCAGGCTCGCATCGGTGCCGCCCTGCAACTCGGCCTGCCACAGCAGCCAGCGCGCGTGCATCGGCCAGCCGCCAAGGTCGACGAGAAGCCGGTGGAACGCGGTTTCCGCCGCCGCCCCGGCTGTCAGGCCCAGCCGGCTCGCGGCGCGCAGGATCGCGCGCTCGGCGGTGTCGGGGGCCTGGGCGACATGGGCGCAGAAGCCGGTCAGCCCGGCGATCTCGGGGGTCAGGTCATGCGTCGCCCATTCCCTCCAGGCGGCATAGGCGCCATGCCCCGGCTTTGGCGTCCAGAGCGCCTGGCCCCGGTCGAAGTAGCCCCCGGCCCAAAGGCCGAAGCTGCGGTTGAGAACGGCGGGCCAGTCGGTTCCGGTCGCCCGGGCGGCAAGTTCCGCCACCGTGGGCAAGGCCTGCGGGGCAGGGGCGGGCGCCAGCATCCGGGTCTTCGCCCAGGCCAGGTCGCCCGGCTTGACCGGCGAGGGCGAGGCGATCAGCGCGGCGGCAAGGTCGTCATCGGTGATCTGGCCCGACGCGACCCGGGCGGCAAGCTCGGCGCGCGGCTGGGTCAGGGCGATCCCCGCCACCCGTGCCAGCCGGGCCGAGGCCTGGGCCAGATCCTCGTGCGTCTGGCCGAGGAAGGGGTTCACCGCCACGGTCGCGTCCAGCGGGAAGGCCGGCGGGATGGCGCGGGCGGCGGCCTCGGCAGCCTTCAGAAGATCCGAGGCAAGCGCCGGGGCGATCTGACTGTGCTTGAGGAACATCGGGGTCTCCATCGGATCAGGATTGCTTGGGTCAGGATTGCTTGGGTCAGGATTGCTTGGGTCAGGATTGCTTGGGTCAGGATTTGGGGGCGGACCGGAAGCCGCCGATCAGGCGGTCCAGCAGCGCGTTGAGGTAAAGGCCGTTCGCCAGATGCACCCGCAGCCCGGCGGTCGAGGGGTGGTGCGCCCAGAGCGGAAAGAGCGCCTGCGCAAAGGCGACCAGCCCGAAGGACAGGACCGCCAGCACGATCAGCGCCCATTCCAGCGGCCCGGCGACCGGAACGGCGGGCAGCGCGGGCCCCCAGATGGCCAGAGCCAGAACCTGGAAGGTGAAGTAGGCCAGCGCGGCCCCCAGCGAGGCGGCGACCGTGCGGCGGGTCAGCGCTCCGGGTGCGGTGTCGGCCATGCCTTGCGCGATCAGGTAGGAGACACCGAAGATGAGGATGGTGCCAAGCGCCAGCGCCTGCGGGGATTTTTCGCCCACCAGCGCCGAGAAGCCGGCGGCGACGGCCATGTACAGCAGCAGCGCCAGCGCGAAGGAGCGGGCCACAGCCCCAAGGCCGGGAGCCGCCACCGGACCGGGCTTGGGCAGGGAATTGACCGCCCGCACCGCTCCGCCCGAGGACAGGAAGGCATGCGCCTTGTAAAGCGAGTGGGCGACGATGTGCAAAAGCGCCAGCGCCCAGAGGCCAAGCCCGCATTGCAAAAGCATGAAGCCCATCTGCGCCACCGTGGACCAGGCCAGCGCCGTCTTGACCGCGCTTTGCGTCAGCATGACCAGCGCGCCGAAGACCGCCGTGAAGCCTCCGATCATGACCAGAGCCGCCATCGCACCCGCACTGTGCTGCACAAGGCCCGCGACCGTCAGCAGAAGCACCCCACCCGAGTTGATGATGCCCGCGTGCAGCAGCGCCGAGACGGGGGTCGGGGCCTCCATCACCTCGGTCAGCCAGCCGTGCAGCGGGAAGGTGGCTGTCTTGAGCGCGGCGGACAGCACCAGAAGTGCGACGGCAAATTGCGCCAGACCGGGCAGGGTCGGACCGGGCAGGGTCGGGGCAGCGGTCAGTGCCGCGATGTCCACGGTGCCAAGGCTGTGCCACAAGAGGACCGAGGCCCCGATCAGCGCCACGTCGCCCGCACCCCAGACCCGGATGAACTTGCCGGCTGCCCGCTGCGCTTCGGGCCGGTCGGGGTAGAACAGCAAGAGCTGCCGCAGGATCAGCCCCGTCGCCACGAAGGACAGCACCAGGACCGGCAGGCTGGCAGCCTGGACCAGCATCAGGACCGCTGCGACAGCGGCCAGCGTCAGGCCGTGGAACCGACCCTCGCGCGCCTCGCCGTCCAGGTAGCGGCGCGAATAGCGGGTGACGACCCAGCCGACGAAGGCCACAAGCAGCGCAAGCGTCACGCTGATGGCATCCAGCCGCACCAGCGCCAGACCGCCAAGGGACAGGACCTGCGGGCCGGACAGCCAGAGCTGGACCAGACCGGCAAGCCCGAGTGCCAGGGCGACAAGCGCGGCCAGTTCGGCGACACGTGGCAGGCGGCCGGGGCGACGACCGGGATGCAGGACGAAGGGAACTGCGGCGGCCAGCAGGACAAGCGGCGCGAGCGCGACCAGGGGAAGGGACAGCATGACAAGCTCCGTGACGGGATCTGCCGCGGGTGTAGTCCTTGCCAAGATTTCAGAAAATTATATATATTACGCGAAATCATTCTATCGGGTGGAACAATGTCCCAGTTGAACCTTCACCATCTGCGCCTGTTCCGGGCGGTCGCCAGCGATGGCACCCTGACTGGGGCCGCCCGGACCCTGAACCTGTCGCAATCGGCGTTGTCCACCCAGATCAAGGCCTTGGGGGAATCGCTTGGCCAGGAGCTGTTCGAACGCCGGGGCAGGGGGCTGGTCCTGACCGAGGCCGGGCGCATCGCACTCGATCACGCCGACGCGATCTTCCGCACCGCCGACGACCTGACCGCCACCTTGCGCGAAACCGGACGGGCGCGCCGCGCCTTGCGGGTGGGCGCGCTGGCCACGCTGTCCCGCAACTTCCAGATGCAGTTCCTGCGGCCGCTGATCGCGCGGACCGATGTCGAGGTGGTGCTGCGCTCCGGCTCGCTGGAAGAGCTGCTGCGCGGCCTGGAAGCGCTGGCGCTGGACGTGATCCTGACCAATGTCGCGCCGGCGCGGGACGCGACGACGCATTGGCTGGTGCACCGGCTGGACGACCAGCCGGTCAGCCTGATCGGCACTCCGGCCCGGGTCGGGGCCTCGGCATCGCTGCGCGATCTGCTGGCCACCCAGCCCCTGATCGTGCCGACGCGGGAAACCGCCCTGCGCGCGGCCTTCGATGCTCTGGTCGCGCGGATGCAGGTGACGCCGGTCCATGCCGCCGAGGTTGACGACATGGCGATGATCCGGCTTCTGGCGCGCGCCGACGCGGGGCTGGCGGTGATCCCCGCGATCGTGGTGCGCGACGAGCTGCAGTCCGGCGCCCTGGTCGAGGCCAGCCGGTTGGACGGCATCGGCGAGACCTTCTTTGCCGTGACCCGGGAACGGCGGTTCCCCAATCCGCTTCTGGCGGATGTCCTGCCGGGATAGGCCACGCAGGATGCCCGGGTGGCGGCTTCATCGCTTGATGTCGACCAGCACCGCTCAGGGCCGAGACCAGTCCACCGGACTGTCTTCCGGGCACCTTTCAGCCGTCATGGTCAGGCAGGTCCGGATCGCGGCGGCGCGAAATGCACGGACCGGCAACTGCCGAGTGACGCCGCGCGGCCCGCCTGGCAATCGGACCCGGTGCAGCCGCGTGCGTCAGGCTTGAGAAGTTTGCAGGCAAAACGTAAAGTTGCTTGGCAGTCGAGCGAGGGAGAGCGCAGTTTGGCCAGCTTTCAGACGGTCCTGGTAAAATCGACCGATCCTGCCGTCCTTGAAGCCGTCTCGCGCGCCCTGAGCGAGGCGGACGGATACCGCCTCATCTACGCAGAGGACGACAGGACCGCGATCCGCAGGCTTGAGGAGGTCAATGTGAATCTCTTCCTCTATGATTGCGGTGACGAAGTGGCCCAGGACGAAAGCGCGCTGCTGCGGTCCAGGCTGGCCCATACCAATTGCACGCGCATCCTGCTGCTGGACCCCGACAGGGTCAGGTCCGGCCATGAGCTTGCGAACCGGACCGCGTCCTACCTGTTCCTGTTCAAGCCGATCGAGGCGATGCAGCTGGGTCTGGTCGCCAAGCGGGCGCTGGAACAGGCGGAACTGTCGCGGCGCCACCGGATCCTGAGCCGGGAGCTGAAGCTGTCGCTGGATGACGACATCTTTCAGGGCACGCAGGAAGGCTTTGTCCAGGGCGGCTATTCGCAGTTCGAGCGTCTGGTCTACGTCAGCCCGAAAATGGCAGAGATCGTTGCCGAGGCGCAGATGGCGGCCAAGACCAACATGCCGGTCCTGATCCAGGGCGACACCGGCACCGGCAAGGAGCTGCTGGCCCGGGCGATCCATTTCAACTCGCCGCGGCGCAAGGCGGCGATGCTGGTGCAGAATTGCGGCGGCATCGCCGAGAACGTGCTGCATTCGGAACTGTTCGGCCATGTCCGGGGCGCGTTTCCGGGTGCCATCTCGGACCGGCTGGGGCTGTTCCGTGCGGCAGACGGCGGGACGATCCTCTTGGACGAGGTGTCCGACATCTCGCCGCAGTTCCAGATCGCGCTGTTGCGCTTTCTGCAGGAAGGCGAGGTGAAACCGCTGGGGTCGGACACCATGCTGCATTCGGATGTGCGCATCATCGCGGCGTCGAACAAGCCGCTGGAGCGGCTGGTGGAAAAGGGCAGCTTCCGGCGCGACCTCTACTACCGGCTGCGCGGGTTCCAGTTGAACGTGCCGTCGCTGGCCGAACGGCCCGAGGATATTCCCGTCCTGACCCGCTTCTTTGTCGAGAAATATGCCGGTGTGGTGGGCCGGCGGGTGCTGGGCATCACGGCGGACGCGCTGCAAAGGCTGGAGGCCTATCCCTTCCCCGGCAATGTGCGGGAACTTGAAACCGAGGTGCAGCGGATGGTCGCGGTGGCCGAACAGGGCGGCTACATCGCCTTCCGGCACTTGTCCGACAAGATTTCCAAGACACCTGTCAATGACCGGGGCCAGTTGCCACCGCTGGTCGCGGGCGGCAGCCTGAAGGACATCGTCGAGCAGGTCGAGCGGTCGGTGGTCGAGCGGGCGCTTGACCGCAACCAGTGGAACCAGAGCAAGGTGGCCGCCGATCTGGGCCTGTCGCGCGTCGGGCTTGCCAACAAGATCAAGCGCTATGACATCCAGCGGGAAAGGCGGGCATGACCGAGGGCGACGAAGCGGACGGTCCCGGCAAGGCCGCAGTGCTGCCCTTCCCCGGACCGGGCAGGCGCTGGCCCCGATCCTCCGGTCCGGTCCGCGATCTTGGCCTGACCCCGCTGTCCAAGGCGCTTGGGCCGGTGCCGGTCAGTGCCAGGGGGCACTGGTGCGACCGGTGCCGCGGGGTCTGGTTCAGCCATTTCGGCGAGGCGCGCTGCCCGGTCTGCGGCGGGCGCTGCTGACCCCCCAAGGTAAGCCTGCTGCAAACCAAGTTTTCAGTTTGCACATTGTTGCAGTTATTCATGCCGGCGGCGGCGCAGGTTGATTATGCGCCGACCGAAATCGGCAGTAGCGTAAGCCAAGGATCGGCCCGGCGACAAGGGTTGACCGGATTGGGCTGACCGCATCGCTACCCGTGGCTGGAGGGCCAAGGCAGCTTAACGAAAGGGAGGACGACATGGCCAATCTGCTTTGGCTGCAAGGTGGCGCGTGCTCGGGGAACACGATGTCGTTCCTCAACGCCGAGGAACCGAGCGCCTGCGATCTGGTGACCGATTTCGGGATCAACATCCTGTGGCAACCGTCGCTCGGGCTGGAACTTGGCGACAACGTCAAGACCATCCTGCAGAAATGCATCTCGGGCGAGATCAAGCTGGACATCTTCGTGTTCGAGGGCACCGTCGTCAACGCCCCGAACGGCACCGGCGAGTGGAACCGCTTCTGCGGCCGCCCGATGAAGGAGTGGGTCAAGGAATTGTCGGACGCGGCCGATTTCGTCGTGGCGATCGGCGACTGCGCCACCTATGGCGGCATCCCGGCGATGGCGCCGAACCCGTCCGAAAGCGTCGGCCTGCAGTTTCTCAAGCGTGCCAAGGGCGGCTCGCTCGGCGCGGGCTTCAAGTCCAGGTCGGGCCTGCCGGTCATCAACATTCCCGGCTGCCCGGCGCATCCCGACTGGGTGACGCAGATCCTGGTGGCCATCGCCACCGGACGCGCCGGCGATCTGACCCTGGACGAGTTTCACCGGCCAAAGACGTTCTTTTCGTCCTTCACCCAGACCGGCTGCACCCGGAACATGCACTTCGCCTACAAGGTCTCGACCACGGCCTTCGGGCAGCGGAAGGGCTGTCTTTTCTACGACCTTGGTTGCCGCGGCCCGATGACGCACAGCCCCTGCAACCGGATTCTCTGGAACCGCCACTCGTCGAAGACCCGGGCCGGCATGCCATGCCTTGGCTGCACCGAACCCGAGTTCCCCTTCTTCGATCTGAACCCCGGCACCGTCTTCAAGACCCAGACGGTGATGGGTGTGCCCAAGGACATGCCGACCGGCGTGGACAAGGTCGGCTACATCAAGCTGACCGCCGCCGCCAAGGGCATGTCCCCGAAATGGGCCGAAGAAGACATCTTCGTCGTTTGAAATCGTTCGGGAGGAACTGAACATGACAGCAACAGCTACGGTCGAGACACTCGACATTTCCCCCGTCGGCCGCGTCGAAGGCGATCTCGATGTCCGCGTCGAAGTGCAGGACGGGGTCGTGACCAATGCCTGGACGCATGCGGAACTGTTCCGCGGCTTCGAGGTGATCCTGCGCGACAAGGACCCGCAAGCGGGCCTGGTGGTGACACCGCGCGCCTGCGGCATCTGCGGGGCCTCGCACCTGACCTGTGCGGCCTGGGCGCTGGACACCGCCTGGGGCACCACGGTGCCGCGCAACGCCATTCTTGCGCGCAACCTGGGCCAGATCGTGGAATCGCTGCAATCCCTGCCGCGCCACCATTACGGCCTTTTCATGATCGACTACACCAACGCCAACTATGCGGCGAGCCCGTTCTACGAAGAGGCGGTCAAGCGCTATTCGCCCTTCACCGGCACGTCCTATGAGGTCGGGGTCACGATCTCGGGCCGTCCGGTCGAGATCTACGCCCTTCTGGGCGGCCAGTGGCCGCATTCGTCCTTCATGGTGCCGGGCGGCGTGATGTGCGCCCCCACCCTGACCGACGTGACCCGCGCCTGGGCGATTCTGGAACATTTCCGCCAGAACTGGATCGAGCCGCTCTGGCTGGGCTGTTCGATGGAACGCTACGAGGAAATCCAGACGCTGGAACAGTTCGAGGCCTGGCTTGACGAAAGCCCGAAGCACGCGAATTCGGACCTGGGCCTGTTCTGGCGCATGTCGAAGGAGATCGGGCTGCAGCACTATGGCAAGGGCCACGGGCGTTTCGTGACCTGGGGCTACCTGCCGCACGAGGACCGCTACAACAAGCCGACGATCGACAGCCGCTCGGGGGCGGTGATCATGAAGGCCGGCACCTATGACGGTGCCACCGACAGCTTCGGCCCGATGGAACACATCTTCACCCGCGAAGACACCGCCCATGCCTGGTATGACGAAGGCGGTCCGGTCCATCCCTTTGACCGCACCACGAAGCCGATCGCCAAGAACAAGATCGACCCGGCGGGCAAGTATTCCTGGGGCACCGCCGTCCGCCATTCCGAAAGCGGCGCGCTCGAGGCCGGTCCGCTGGCCCGCCGGCTGATCGCGGGCAACACCACCGGGCAGGCCTTCCAGCACAGCGACGGGCTGGTGCTGGACATGTATCGCAAGATGGGCGGCGCCTCGATCATGCTGCGCCACTTCGCGCGGATGCACGAACTTTGCATCCTGTATCGTGAGGCCGAGCGCATCCTGCGCGAGTTCCGGCTGAACGACGAATGGTACATCAAGCCCACCGAACGGGACGGACAGGGCTGGGGTGCCACCGAGGCGATCCGTGGCGCCCTGTGCCACTGGATCGAAGTGAAGAACGGCAAGATCGCGAACTACCAGATCATCGCGCCGACAACCTGGAACGTCGGTCCGCGATCCGCCGACGGCCAGCGTGGTCCGATCGAGGAGGCCCTGCTTGGCACCCCGATCAAGAACAAGCATGATCCGGTCGAGGTCGGCCACGTCTGCCGGTCCTATGACAGCTGCCTGGTCTGCACGGTGCATGCGCATGACGGCGAAACCGGCGAAGAACTCGCCCGGTTCCGGACCGCCTGACCGATCTCCCCCGGAGGCGGGCTCACCCTGGGGTGGGTCCGCTTGCGGGGGAATTGCCATTCGGCAGGGAGGCCGTCATGAGCGAAGACAAGGAGGCCGTGAGCACGGCGCAGCAGACAAGGTATTTCCTGGATCGCTACGGCCTTGCTCCGGCCGACGCGGACCATGACCTGCTGCTGCGCATGATCGAGGACATGTTCAACGAGGGCCTCGTGACCGAGGTCGAGCCTTTCCCCGAGACCGACCGCGAATTCGGCAAGATCCTGGACATCCTGCGCCCGCTTGGCGCTGACGATCTGCGCCAGAAACTGGTGATCTCGGGCTGGATTCTGGAGCCCTACGGCCCGGACCGGATGCGCTGCCAGGAATGCATGTATTACCTGGTGCACCGGCGCTGGTGCGATCTGCCGGAACTCAACCTGCCCGCCAAGCCGGACTGGTGGTGCCGGCTCTGGCGGATCTGAAAGGCAGGACGGCCATGGATCTGGACGCGCTGCGTCGCAAGATTGCCGAACGGCTGGCGACCGGGCTGCAGACCGAGGTCTGGCCGCGGGCGGGCACTGGCGAAGAGGTCAATGCCATCGTCACCCGGCTTCGGGTCGAGGCCGGCGACGACCTCGACCGGAAACTGGTGATCGCGGGCTTTACCGACCACACCGTTGTGGCCGAGGACATGCCGCAGCCTTGCGAGACCTGCATGTATTACAAGGTGCACGCCCGGTTCTGCGATCTGCCCGAACTTATGCTGCCGGTCGAGCCGCACTGGTCGTGCCGGCTGTGGCGGATCTGATGGTGCCGCGCATCGTCGTGCTGGGCTGCGGCAACCCGAACCGCAGCGATGACGGCGCGGGGCCGGCGGTGATCGCCTTGCTGCGCGCCCGCAGCCTGCCCGCGGGGGTCGAACTTTATGACGTCGGAACCGACGGCATGGCGGTGATCTACAAGGCCCGCGGCGCGACGCATCTGGTTGTCGTCGATGCCCGCGCCCCGGCGGGCACGCCCGGGGCGATCTACGAGGTGCCGGGGGAGGTGCTGGCGGCACCGCCCGCGCGGGGGGCCGGGTTGCACGAATTCCGCTGGGACAATGCGATCTACGCCGGTCAGCGGATCTATGGCGCGGCGTTCCCGGCGCATGTCTCGGTCTTCCTGGTCGAGGCCGAGAGCCTGGAGCTTGGCCTGTCGCTCAGCCCGAAACTTGCCCATGCGACCGGGGTTGTCGCCGACCAGGTCGCCGCGCTGCTTGACCGCTGGTCCGCGCCATGAGCCCGGGCCTGTCGATCCGCGACGGGTCGGTCTACCTGCCGGCCGGCCTGGTTGATACCTATTTCAAGGGCGTGGCCTCGGTGGTGGTGCTGATCCGCGACGGCACGCTGATGGTGCTGCCGGTCCATCAGGCGACGGCGGGGGGCTGCCTGCTGAAGCTGCGCAACGCGGCGGGCGACCGCGTGGCCCAGGCGCGCGATCTCTTTCAGGACCATGATCTGCTTGGCCTGACCGCCGCCGATCTGCCGGTGCGGTGGAGCAGCGAGATGTGCGCCCTCTGCGCGGACCTTCCCGCGGGTGCGCAAAGTTAGTTTCCAGATAACAAAGTAGATAGACAGCCCCCGCCGAGGATGTTCTAGTGGTGCGGGGATATGACGCGGCCGCCGAGTCGCGCAGGGGGGGATCGAATGGCTGTCGCAAGCCGCACGAGGCAACAGGTCGATGCGGCGCTGGCGGCGGTCGAGGATGCGCTGGCGTCAGACTCGGACAAGGCGCAGATGCTGATGGAAATCGCCATGGGCCTGCAACAGGCCCCGCGCGAGCCGTCCGACCTGCATGCGGCCGTCGATCTGTATCGTCGCGCGCTGGATCTGGTTCCGGCGGGCGAGGCTTTGGGGGCCGCCCGCATCCGCGCCCGGCTGGCCACGGCGCTGATGGCGGTGCCCGCCCGCGACGCCGAGCCGATGAAGGCGGCACGGGTGGAAATCACCACGGCGATCGCGACCCTGACCGCCGAAGGCTCCGATGCCGAGGTTGCCGAGGCCGAGATGAACCTTGGCCTGATCTGCCAGACCCTGGCCGGGATGGGAATGGCACCGATCCAGCCCGCGATCAGCGCCTATCAGCGGGCCCTGCGCACCTTTGACAAGGCGGCGTTTCCCAAGGAATTCGCGATCCTGCAGAACAACCTGGCGACGGCCTTCCTGTCGATGCCCTTCACCGACGAGAGCGGCAAGCTGCGCGAGGCGCTGGCGGTTCAGGCTTTTGAGGAGGCGCTGCGGGTCGTCACCCTGGTCGATCATCCGGTCGAATATGCGATGCTGCAGAACAACCTTGGCAATGCGCTGCAATATGTCTCGTCGACGCACCGGGTTGAAAACGGTTTTCGCGCGCTTGATGCCTATGACGAGGCGCTGAAAGTGCGCACCCGGCGCGACATGCCCGAGGCCTATGCCAATACCATCGCCAACAAGGCGAACTGCATCGCGAACCTGCCCGACGATCCGGCGAACCCCGAGGCCGGCAACCCGCGCAACGTGGCGCAAGCGGTGTCGCTTCTGCGCGAGGCGAAGGCGATCTTTGCCGAACGTGGCGTCGACGACAAGGCCCAGGCCGTCGCCGAGGCCATCACCGAACTGTCGTCGCACCTGGCGCCGCATGGCGCCTTCGGGTCCGCGGACCGGCACTGAACCCGACCCCTTCATCCCAAGAGGAGACCAAAGCTTGATCACTGTCCTAGCCCTTGCAACCGGAATAGTCGCGGCGCTGCTTGCCGGAGCCGCCTCGGGCGTGCTTGTCGGAAAAAGCGCGCTCGGCGCCGAGTTGTCGGCCTACATGGGCGCGCTTTACGGCGTCATCGCCGGCACGGCGGCGGTTGTCGTCACCGCCATCATCCTCGCTCTGGTCTGAAGGAGAACCCGCATGTTCGGCATGGCGATAACGACCGCAAAGCTTTTCTTTGCTGGCAAGCTCTTCAAGGACAACCGCAAGGTGGTTTCCCAGTTCGCTGTTGGCGCGGGCCTTGGCGTTGTCTGCGGGGTCGCGGTCGGTCTGGTGGCCCCGCTCTGGGTGGCGACGATCACCGCGGGCGTGGTCGCCGGGGCGGTGCAGCCGGCGTTGCTCAAGCATGTGAAATACGCCTGAGCCGATGCCCGACAGCGGCGCCCCCCAGCAGGTGGATCCCCCCGGCCTGGACCGGCTTCTGGGCGATCTGCGCGCGCTTGAGGCGCTGGCCGAGGGCTGGGACGACAGTGCCCGGATCGGCGCCGCCGCGCGCGCCGCCGCCATCGACGCGCTGAACGCCGAGGCGTTCCGGCGCCTGATCCGGGCGCTGAAGGCGCAAGAGGGTTTCGGCAAGGCGCTGGCCGAAGCGGCACGCGACGAGGTGGTCTATGCCGTCCTGCGCCGCCACGGCATCCTGAAGCCCTCGCTGTTTGAGCGGGTCGAGGCCGCGCTGGAGACGGTGCGCCCGATGCTGGCCAGTCACGGCGGCAATGCCGAGGTCGCCTCGGTCGAGGGCAACCGCGCCGAGATCCGCTTTCTGGGCGCCTGCGACGGCTGCCCGGCCTCGCAGCTCACGTTCTACGCCGGCGTCAAGAAGGCGATCGAGGACCATGTGCCCGAGATCACCGAGGTGCGTCAGGTCAAGGGGCTGGGCGGGGGCGGTGCCGATACGGTGCATTTCACCTCGCCCTTCGCCGAGACGCTGGGGGGCGCCTGGATCAATGCGCTTGACCTGGCAAGGCTGGCGGATGGCGCGACGCTGTTTCAGACCGTGGGCGGCGAAGAGGTGATCTTTTCGCGGCACGGCGACAGCGTGACCTGCTTTCGCAACGCCTGCGCGCATATGGGGCTGGCGATGACCGAAGGCGCAGTCGAGGCGGGCATCCTGACCTGCCCCTGGCACGGGTTCCGCTATGCGCTGGACAGCGGCGAATGCCTGACCGCGCCCGAGGTGCAGTTGCACGCCCATGCGGTGCGGGTGATCGGCTCGCGCGTCCAGGTCAGGATCGTGCCATGAAGGTCTCGCTCGCCCCCTCGTTTTCGCCGATCAAGGCCGCAGGCACGGTGACAGAAGGCGCGCCGCTGCTGGACCCGGCCGGGGCGCGGGTCATTCTGGGCAGCGACGGCGGGCTGCTGGCCGACCCGATCACCCCGGCGGCGCACCGGATGTTCGGGCCGCGCGGGGTCTGCCTGCACCCCAGTGGCGCGCTCTGGGTCGCCGATACCGGGCACCACCGGCTGCTGGGCTGGCGAAAGCTGCCCGACCGGGATGACGCGCCTGCCGATATCCTGCTGGGCCAGCCCGCATTCGGGCGCGAGGGGCGCAACGCCAAGGGGCCGGTCACGGCGGCCACGCTGAACGTGCCGACCGGGATTGCCGCCTTTCGCGGCGGGCTTGCGGTGGCCGATGCCTGGAACCACCGGGTGCTGATCTGGCGCCGCCCGCCCGCGGGCCCGGATCACCCCGCCGACATCGTGCTGGGGCAGGCCGACGCGGGGTCGGCACTGGCCAACCGGGGGTCGGATGCGCCGGGGCCGCAGACGCTGCACTGGCCTTACGGCGTGTCCGAGATCGGCGGGCGGCTGGTGGTCTGCGACACCGGCAACCGCCGCCTCATGGTCTGGGACGACCCGCAGGACAGCGGACAGCCCGCCGATCTGGTGCTGGGCCAGGACAGCTTCACCTGCCGCGACGAGAACGCGGGCGGGCCGGTCTCGGCGCGTTCGATGCGCTGGCCGCATATGGCGGTCGGCTGGCAGGGCGGGCTTGCGGTCGCCGACGCCGGCAACAACCGCGTCATGCTGTGGGCCGATTTTCCCGACCGCAACGGGCAGCCTGCCGAGGTGGTCCTGGGTCAGGCGGCGATGGGCGATTGCGACCTGAACCGGGGGGCCTATTACCCGTCGACGCTGGCGCTGAACATGCCCTATGCGCTGGCGGTCATGGGCAGCCGCCTGGTCGTCGCCGATACCGCCAATTCGCGGCTGGTGGGTTTTGGCGACCTGGGCGCCGGGGCCGACCGGCTGACCGGCCAGCCCGATTTCGCCTCCAAGGGCGACAACCGCTGGGGCATGGCCGAACGTGACAGCCTGTGCTGGCCTTACGGCCTGTCGGTGCGCGGCACCACGGTCGCCGTGGCCGACAGCGGCAACAACCGCGTGCTGATCTGGGAGGCGGCCCCATGACCGGCGCGCGCCTGACCGTGCGGGGGCAGGTCCAGGGCGTGGGGTTCCGGCCCACGGTCTGGCGGCTGGCGCGGGACATGGGGCTGTCGGGCGATGTGCGCAACACCTCCGAAGGGGTGGTGATCCGGCTCTGGGGCGAAGGTCTGGCCGGCTTTCCCGACCGGCTGCACGCCGCCCTGCCGGCCCTGGCCCGGATCGAGGAGCTGCGCGTCGAGGCCCTGGACGGCGAGCCGCCCACGGGGTTCGAGATCGTCGCCTCGGACAGCGGCGGGGCGATGCGGGCCTCGGTCACGCCGGATGCCGCGACCTGCCCCGATTGCATCGCCGAAATCCGCGATCCCTTTCAGCACCGCTATCGCTATCCTTTCACCAACTGCACCAATTGCGGCCCGCGCTTTTCCATCGTGACGGCGGCGCCTTACGACCGGGCCAAGACGACCATGGCCCCCTTCGATCTGTGCGCGATCTGTGCGGCGGAATACCGCGACCCCGCCGACCGCCGCTTTCATGCCCAGCCGGTCGCCTGCGGCCGCTGCGGTCCGCAGATCTGGATCGAGAAGCTGGGGCCGGGCGCGGTCAATCACGAAGCCTTCTCGATGCTTGATGACATCGACGCGACCGGCGGCATGATCCTGAACGGCCATATCGTCGCGATCCGGGGTCTGGGCGGGGTGCATCTGGCCTGCGATGCGACCAATGCCGACGCTGTCGCCGAACTGCGCCGCCGCAAGGGGCGCAAGGGCAAGGCATTCGCGCTGATGGCGCGCGATCTGGGCGTGGTGCGCGAATTCTGCGAGGTTTCGGAGCTTGAGGCGCGCACGCTTTCCGGCCCCGAAGCGCCGATTGTCCTGCTGAAGGCGCTGCCGAATGCCCTGCCCGAGGCGATTGCGCCGGGGCTGGACCGGCTGGGGGTGATGCTGCCCTATACGCCCTTCTACCACCTGATCCTGCGCCGGATCGGGCGGCCCGTGGTGATGACCAGCGGCAACCCGTCAGGTCAGCCGCAATGCACCGGAAATCAGGAAACCCGCGACCGGCTGGCGTCCATCGCCGATTTTGCCTGCCTGCATGACCGCGACATCGCCAACCGGATCGACGATTCGGTGGTGCGGGTGGACCTGGGGCGGGTGCGGGTGCTGCGCCGGGCGCGCGGCTACGCCCCGGCGTCCCTGCCGCTGCCGCCGGGCTTTTCGCGCCAGGCCCAGGTCCTTGCCATGGGCAGCGAGCTGAAGAACACTTTCTGCCTGGTCAAGGATGGCGCGGCGATCCTGTCGCAGCATATCGGTGACCTCGAAGATGCCGCGACCCATGCCGATGCGGCGCGCAACCTCGCCCTTTACACCCGGCTTTTCGACCACGCGCCCGACCTGATCGCGGTCGATCTGCATCCGCAATATCTGTCGACCCAGGCCGGGCGGGCGCTGGCCGGGGATCGTCCCGTGGTGGCGGTGCAGCATCACCATGCCCATATCGCCGCCTGCCTGGCCGAGAACCTCCGCCCGCTGGATGCGCCAGCGGTCCTGGGCATCGCGCTGGACGGCAGCGGTTATGGCAGCGACGGGACGATCTGGGGCGGCGAGTTTCTGGTCTGCGACTATCGCCGCTTTGCCCGGGTGGGCTGCTTCAAGCCCGTGGCCCTGCCCGGGGGTGCCGCCGCCGTGCGCGAGCCTTGGCGCAACGCCTATGCCCATCTGATGGCCCAGATGGGCTGGGCGGAATTCGCGATGAATTTCAGCGACCTGGCGATCTTCCGCCGGATGTCGGACCTGCCGCGCGCCACGCTGGACGCGATGATCGCCAGCGGCACCAACTCGCCGATCTCGACCTCCTGCGGGCGGCTCTTCGATGCCGCCGCCGCCAGCGCGGGTCTGGCATGGGACAAACAGGACTACGAGGGCGAGGCCGCGATGCGCCTTGAGGCGGTGATCGACGCCGAAGCGATGCTTGAGCCCGAGGATCTGGCCTATCCCTTCGCCATCCCGCTGATCGGCGGCAAGGGCATGCCCTATATCGAGCCCTTGGGTGCCTGGCGGGCGATGCTGGGCGACCTGGTACTTGGCACGCCCCCGGGCGTGATCGCGGCCCGGTTCCATCGGGGCCTGGCGCGGGCCATCGTGCGGATGGCCGAACGTCTGGTCGAGGACACCGCCATCGACACTGTCGCCCTGTCGGGCGGCGTGTTCCAGAATGCGACCTTGTTTGCGCTGGTCCACCGGGGGCTTGAGGACCTCGGCCTGACCGTGCTCAGCCACGCCCGAACCCCCGCGAATGACGGGGGACTAGCCCTCGGTCAGGCCATTGTGGCCCTGGCCGTCAGCCAACCGGAGGAAGCCCCATGTGCCTTGGAATCCCGGGCCGGATCGTCGAGATCACGGACGCCAGCCGAAAGCTTGCCACCGTCGAGGTGATGGGCGTCCGCCGTCAGGTCAATGTCGCCTGCATCCTGAAGGACGAGCCGATCGAGGCGCTGATCGGCACCTGGTCCTTGATCCATGTCGGCTTTGCCATGAGCCGGATCAACGAGGAAGAGGCGGCCCTGACGCTCGACGTGCTGCGCCAGCTGGGCGAGGCGCAGGCCGAGATCGAGGCGATGCAGGCCACAGAAAGGATGTTGGCATCATGAAGTACGCAGACGAATTCCGCGACCCCGTCGCCGCGCGCGGCGTGCTGGCCGCCATCGCCAGGATCACCGACGAAATCGGTGCGACCCGCGAAAAGCCCGTCCACATCATGGAAATCTGCGGCGGCCACACCCATGCGATCTTTCGCTATGGCCTGGACAAGCTGACCCCGCCGGGGCTGGAGTTCATCCACGGTCCGGGTTGTCCGGTCTGCGTCCTGCCGATGAGCCGGATCGACGAATGCGTCGAGATCGCCGAACGGCCCGGCGTCATCATGACCACCTTCGGCGATGCGATGCGGGTGCCGGGGCATCGCAAGTCGCTGATCCAGGCCAAGGCCGACGGTGCCGACATCCGCATGGTCTATTCGCCGCTTGATGCGCTGGAACTGGCGCGGCGCCACCCCGACCGCGAGGTGGTGTTCTTCGGCCTCGGCTTCGAGACGACGACGCCCTCGACGGCGCTGACGATCCTGCAGGCCGCCGCCGACGGGCAGACCAATTTCTCGGTCTTCTGCAACCACATCACCGTGCCGCCGCCGATCAAGGCGCTGCTTGACGATCCGCACATGGTGCTGGACGGTTTCGTCGGGCCGGGCCATGTGTCGATGGTGATCGGGGTGCACCCCTATGATTTCATTGCCCGCGACTATGGCAAGCCGATCGTGGTGGCGGGGTTCGAGCCGCTGGACCTGCTGCAATCGGTGCTGATGGTGCTGGAACAGATCCGCGACGGCCGGGCCGAGGTGGAAAACCAGTATTCCCGCGTCGTGCCCGAACACGGCAACCCGGTCTCGATCGCCGCCTGCGCCGAGGTCTACGAGCCGCGGCCCAGTTTCGAATGGCGCGGCCTGGGCGAGATCGACGCCAGCGGCCTGCGCATCCGCCCCGCCTTTGCCGCCTGGGATGCCGAGGTCAAGTTCGGGGTCGGCTACGGCAAGGGGCCGCGCGCGGTGGCCGAACCCGATGGCTGCCGCTGCGGCGACGTGATGACCGGGCGGATCAAGCCGCATGCCTGCCCGCAGTTCGGCACGGGTTGCACGCCCGAAATGCCACTGGGCGCGCTGATGGTCAGCTCGGAAGGCGCCTGCGCGGCCTATTTCCAGTATGGCGGGCTGCGGCTGGAGGCGGCGCTGTGAACCAGCGCCTGCGCCCCCCCCGCCGCGTCGTCGCCGACCGGGTGACGCTGGCGCATGGCGGCGGCGGCAAGGCGATGCGCGATCTGATCGCGGATGTCTTCACCTCGGTCTTCGCGCCGCCGGGGATGGAGGACCAGGCCCGGCTGATGCATCCGGCGCTGCTGGAGCCGGGGGCGCAGCTTGCCTTCACCACCGACGGCTTCGTCGTCTCGCCGATGGAGTTTCCCGGCGGCGACATCGGCACCATCGCGGTCTGCGGCACGGTCAACGACCTCGCCGTGGGCGGGGCGCGGCCGCTGTGGCTGTCGGCGGCCTTCATCATCGAGGAGGGCGTCGAGATCGCCACCCTGCGCCGCATCGCCCGCTCGATGCAGACCGCCGCCGAGGCGGCCGGGGTGCGCATCGTCACCGGCGACACCAAGGTGGTGGGCCGGGGGTCGGGCGACGGCGTCTTTGTCACCACCGCGGGCGTGGGGGTGATCCCGCCCCGCCGCGAGCTGCTGGCGGGCAAGGTCCGGCCCGGCGACGTGGCGATCGTCAACGGCGTGCTGGGCGATCATGGCGCGGCGATCCTTGCCGCGCGCGGCGACATGGCGCTGACCACCGATGTCGCGTCGGACTGCCAGCCCCTGAACCATCTGATCGAGGCGGTGCTGGCCGCGGCCCCCGGCATCCGCTGCGCGCGCGATGCCACCCGTGGCGGGCTCGCCTCGGCCCTGAACGAGATCGCCGATGCCGCCGGCGTGGGGATCGTGATCGCCGAGACCGACCTGCCCTTGCGCCCCGAGGTCAAGGGGGTCTGCGAGATCCTGGGGCTTGATCCCTTGTATCTGGCGAACGAGGGCACGCTGGTCCTGTTCGCCCCGCCCGACGAGGCCGAGGCCGCGCTGGCCGCGATGCGGGGCACGGCGGCGGGTGCCGGGGCCTGCATCATCGGCCAGGCCACGGCCGCGCATCCCGGGACCGTGGTGATGAAGACCGTCTTTGGCGGCGGACGGATCGTCGACATGCTGGTCGGCGAACAATTGCCGCGCATCTGCTGACACACCAACAAAGGAGGAGATGACGATGAAAAGATACCTGACGGGCGGGCTTGCCGCTGCGATCACCCTGCTGCCGACGATGGCGCTGGCCCACCCGGGACACGCCGCTCCGGCGAACCATATCCATTGGGAGATTGTCGCGGCCGCCGTGGTGGCGCTGGCCGCGCTGGTGGCGCTGGTGATCCGCGCCCGCCGGCACTAGGCCCCGCCGACACCAGGCAAAAGGCGGAGCCTGGGCCACCACGCTCCGCCGCCATGACGGAAGGCAGGTCGGAATGCACGAGCTTGGGATGGCCCGCAGCATCGCGGCGATCGTCGGCGAACACGCCCGGGGCCGCAAGGTGCGCGGCGTCCGCGTCGCCATCGGCCCGCGCGCCTGCATCGAGCGGCAGGCGCTGGCCTTCTGCTGGGACATCGTGACCGAAGGCACCGGGCTTGCGGGGGCCACGCTGGGCTTTGTCGAGGCCGAGGGCGAGACCTTCACGGTCAAGGATTACGAAATCAGGGAGGATGCGTGATGTGTGGCATTTGTGGCTGTAGCGACCCGACGAACCAGGTGACGATGACCGACATGGCCAGCGGCAGGACCAGCCTCCTGCGCAGCGGCCTTGCGCCCGAGGTTCCGGCCGGCCTGTCGGCAGCCGAGGCGCATGCCTTCGCCCATGCCCACGGCCTGCCGCATGACCATGCGCATGACCATGACCATGACCACGGGCATGACCACGGGCATGACCATCACCACGACCACGACCACGCGCATCCGCACCCGGCCGCAGCGCCGGGGCTGCACGGCGGCACCGTCGCGCTGGAAACCGCGATCCTGGCCAAGAACGACGCCATCGCCGCGCGCAACCGGGGCTGGTTCGAGGGCCGGGGCGTGCTGGCGCTGAACTTCGTCTCCTCGCCCGGTGCCGGCAAGACCGCCCTGCTGGAAGCGACGATCCGGGCGCTGGCCGGGCAGGCCGAGATCGCCGTGATCGAGGGCGACCAGATGACCAGCAACGACGCCGAGCGCATCCGCGCCGCCGGGGCCGCCGCGATCCAGATCAACACCGGCGCGGGCTGCCATCTCGAGGCCGACATGGTGGCCGAGGCCGCGCGCGCGCTGAACCCCGCCCCCGGCACGCTGCTTCTGATCGAGAATGTCGGCAACCTGGTCTGCCCCGCCATGTTCGACCTGGGCGAAGCGATGAAGATCGCCGTGATCTCGACCACCGAGGGCGAGGACAAGCCGCTGAAATACCCCCACATGTTCCGGGCGGTGAAGATCGTCATCATCAACAAGATGGACCTCGCCCCGCATGTCGGCTTTGACGAGGCCGCCTGCCGCGCCAACATCCGTGCGGTGAACCCGGGCGCCGAAATCATCTGCCTGTCGGCGAGGACCGGCCAGAACCTGCAGGCCTGGCTGGACCGGCTGCTGCAACTTCGGGCTGCGATCTGAAACCACGGCGAAGGGTTGCTGACCTGGCGCGGCTCTGCTGGCCAAATCAGACCGGCACCCCTCGGCCAGAAGACGAGGAGCAGGCCCGGCTACACCCAAGCGGTCAAGTGCCGCAACTCGCCGACGATCCGGTTTGAGCCCGCCATGACCTGGAAGGCTGCGCCGACCGGCAAGCGGGGAGGGGCCGCTGCGTTGTTCGGGCCCTCTCTCGAACCCGTGGCGTTCGCGCCCTCACTCCCGCCCCGCAAGACCGCGAGGCCCAGAAGGCCTGACGCCGCAGGCCAGTCGCCCGCAGCGACATCCTGCGCACTTTCAAACGCCTGGACCGGGCCATCTGGCGACAATGACGGTCAGGCTGCGATTGCCTGAAACACATCGCGCCCGGACTGCTTGCCGATCACCACCTGTCCGAAGTCCGCCCCGTCGCAGCCCGCCCCGTCGCAGCCCGCCCCGTCGCAGCCCGCCCCGTCGCCATCCTCCTCCGACTGGACCTGTCGAGCCTTTGCGCCGCCCCGTCGCAGCCCGCCCGAGATGATCTCGGAATTGTCCTCTGTCGATACTCGCAGACCCGCCTTGGCACATCGATGCCGGCAGCAGGCCAGGTCATCAGAGCCCTGCAGCAGGTTCAATGTGTCGATACTGCATGCACTCTGCTGGTCGCGGTCCGCGCCTCCAGCCGTCGGCCGCTGACCCCGTCAAAGAGATGGGCGTGGCGCAGATCGAGCGTCAGGCCAGTCGCAGCCCCTTCGGCGATGTGCGGGCGGGCCTCGGTGAGCAGGCTGAAGGGGATGTCCTCGATCTTCAGGTTCCACAGTCGCGCTGCGCCCAGGTCCTCGACGATCTCGAGCCTGGCATCGATCATGCCGTGGCCGGGCGCGCGGAGCGACACGTGTTCGGGGCGGATGCCAAGCTGGACAAGCTGGCCGTCGGCAGCCTCGTGATCGGCGGGCAGGCCGATGACGGCCCCGCCTTCCAGCACGACGGCGCGCCGGGCGGCGCTGTACTGGCCGGGAAGGAAGTTCATCGCGGGACTGCCGATGAAGCCCGCGACGTACAGCGAGGCGGGGCGGTCGTAGATCTCGGCCGGGGTGCCGACCTGTTCGATGGTGCCCTTGTTCATCACGACCAGCCGGTCGGCCAGGGTCATGCCTTCGTGCTGGTCATGGGTGACGAACACGCTGGTCGCCTTGATCTGATTGTGGATGCGGCGGATCTCGTGCCGCATCTGGACGCGCAGCTTGGCGTCAAGGTTCGACAGCGGTTCGTCGAAGAGGAACACCTTGGGCGAGCGGATGATGGCGCGGGCCATTGCGACGCGCTGGCGTTGGCCGCCCGACAACTGCCCCGGCTTGCGGTCAAGGAAATCCCCGAGACCGACCGATTTCGCCGTTTCGACAATCCGCGCCGTGCGTTCGGCCTTGGGCACGCCCGCCACCTTCAGGGCATAGCCGATGTTTTCGGACACCGTCATGTGCGGATAGAGCGCATAGTTCTGGAACACCATCGCGCAGCCCCGCTCGCGGGGTTCCAACCTGTTGACCACGGTTCCGGCGATGGAAATCTCGCCGTCGGTGATCTCTTCCAGACCGGCGATCAGGCGCAGCAGAGTGGACTTGCCGCAGCCGGACGGCCCGAGGATCACCACGAATTCGCCATTGTGGATGTCGAGGCTGACCCCGGTCATGATCGTGGTCTTGCCATAGGTCTTGGTCACGTTGCGGATGGCGATCTCGGCCATTGGGTGCCTCACTTGTCGGTGTTGATCAGGCCGCGCACGAACCAGCGCTGCATGAGGATGACGATGGCGATGGGGGGCAGCATGACGACCAGCGTGGCGGCCATCGCAAGGTGCCAGGTCGGGGTCCCGCCGCCGGTGGTCAGCTGGTCCGGCACGAGGTCGGAAAGCTGCACCACGACCAAGCCGTAATTCGCCCGATCGGTGACGACGAGCAAAGGCCAGAGATACTGGTTCCAGGCATAGACGAACATGATCGTCGCCAGCGCCGCCACGTTGGTCTTGGACAGCGGGATCAGCACGTCCCACAGAAACCGCAGCGGCCCCGCGCCATCCATCCGCGCGGCCTCGACCAGTTCATCGGGGATGGTCAGGAAGAACTGGCGATAGAGGAAGGTGCCGGTGGCGGTGGCGACGAGCGGCAGGATCAGCCCGGTGTAGGAGTTCAGCAGGTTCCATTCCAGGCTGACTTCGATCCCTGAAACGGTGTTGATCAGCCAGCTGATCCCGGTCCAGTCCATGATCGTCTGGAACGGAGTGAGCGCGTTCGCGGCGACGGCGTAGGTGGGGACGATCCGGACCTCAAGCGGCAGCATCAGGGTGATGAAGATCATCCAGAAGATCAGCATCCGGCCGCGGAAGTTGAAGAACACCAGGGCGAAGGCGGTGATGCAGGCCAGGGTGATCTTGCCGATGACGACGCCCGTCGCGACGATCAGCGTGTTGACGAACTTCTGTCCGAAATCCGACAGCACCCAGGCCTCTTTCAGGTTGGGCCAAAGCTGGTCGCCCGGCCACAGCTCGATCGGGGCGCTGTTCACCTCTTGCAGGGTCAGCGTGGCCCCGACAAAGGCCAGCCAGATCGGCACCAGGATCAGGATCAGCCCGAAGACCAGGATCGCATGGGTCGCGATGTTCAGGATGGGCGTGCGTTCGATCATGGGTGGCCCCCTCAGGTGTAATGCACGCGCCGCTCGACGTAGCGGAACTGCACGAAGGTCAGCGCCATGACGAGAAGCATCAGGATGATGGATTGAGCGGCGGCTCCCGAGTAGTCCAGGCCCCG
>Ga0208610_100024_pt1 | contig 77635 bp, 67 predicted proteins | sample SubbioR11Jul_8A2_FD_184815 | JGI IMG/M metagenome (GOLD analysis project Ga0208610, IMG submission 184815) | Serpentinite rock and fluid subsurface biosphere microbial communities from McLaughlin Reserve, California, USA - CR11Jul_8A2 (SPAdes) | ecosystem: Environmental > Terrestrial > Deep... | reverse complement strand
CCAAGTAGGTCTGCGTGTAGTTGATGTGGCTACTCAGCAGAAACTGACAGTAGTCCAGACGGTGTTGTCTATAATCCATAGACCATCTCAGCAGTTCTCTTCATTTGAAGGGTGTGCGTAAGTCCTAAAAAGTAACGTTAGACTGTTGTGTCGAGCTTTCGCGCACCCTCCTCAAGGTAAGGCGCAAACCCCGTGTCTCGATTTATCTTAAGGTACCAGGCGTCGCCCCGCGGGAAGAGCTGATCGATAAAGGCGTCGTACTGACTGAATTCGACTACCGCCCGGGCAAAGTACTGCGCTACATCCTGGCTCGAAAAGGGACCGACCACACAATCCACCTGCCCCTGCCAACAGCTCGGCGGCACCGGCAGATAGCTCTTCATCTCTGAGGCTTCGATCACCAGTACGGGTCTCGCTTTCACGGCCATCTCCCCTCTCTATAGACTGTATGGCCCTTAACCTGCCTCAAGTATCAATATCAACCTGCCGAGCGACTCCTTCCAAGGACACCCGTCCCACAACCAGCCAGAACTACTTCATCAGGTCGAAATCAATGACTTCATAACAGCCAACAGCGCCACTAGAGTGTAGCTGATGAGGTTATTGTATCACACCAAGTGGTGGTTGATGTCATGATTATTTCAGGCACACAGAATCGCAGCTAGCTGGCTTGGCTGTTAAGGCAAAGGGTTCTCGTATCGCGGAGGGCTAACAAGCTCACGACCTTCAAGCTTCAAGCGCGGGATGTGGGAAGTAGGCTGTGGGTTGTGGGGGCCTGCCCTGAGCGAAGCCGAAGGGTTTCCTACCACCTACATCCCACTACCCTCATCCCAGTCACATCCCAGCCAGCAGTTGAGGCTCGGTCCGAAGGGGCTCTATGCAAGAATCCCGTGCGCTTTACGTCGTCAGAGTGTCAAAATAGCACCATGGATAGCTTTGTGCTCGGCTTCTTAGCGTATGCAGCCTTAATGATTGTGCTTAGCTTCGGCATTGCTATAACCGCCTGGCAGGCACGGCATCAGGGCGCAACGGTAGAAACGATCTTGCTCCGACTGCGCCCTTACATCGTTGCTCAGGCAGTGCTGACGGTGGTGCTTATCGCCTGGACGGTAGTACAGCTCTAACTTCTCATAGCAGGTATCATCTGGTTTGATCCTGCGGGTGCTCGCAGGACTACGAATCGTTGCCTATCCTGCGGTTTACTCGCAGGACGTCTTTGCGGAGATGATACCTGCACCTAGCCGACTCAGCATTTGTGAAAACCGCTGTCAGGCGTAGAGGCAGCTCGTCAAGCAGCGCCCGCAACGCCTTCCCAATGAGGTTAAGCACCAGCTCTAGGCCACCGTAGTAGGGGTTAGGAATCTCCTAGCCGCTCTGAAGATAATCGGTGAGTCTCTTGAGCTTGTGGACATGGGCCGGGGTATCACACCCCCTCTTGCCCCTGATCGCGCCGGTAGCCCCACAGCGCCAGCGCACCGAAGACCACAAACGACCCGGCCAGCCACAGGGTGTGTAGCCACGGCTCTGTCGGCGCAAGCCCAGTAAACAGCCCTACCGCCTCCGGCGATCCTACCGCCCCCCACACCAGTCGGCCATAGTGGTAGGTTGGCAGATAGGGCGCCAAGGTACGCAGGAACTCCGGCAGTTGCCCCAGCGGAAAAAAGAAGCCCGAAGCAAACGACAGCGGCAGGTAGATCAGGTTGCCCAGGGTCGAGGCGGCACGGGGCCGGGCCAGGTAGCCAAGGGCGAAACCGAGCGTGCTGAGGCTCAGGCCGCCTACCAGAAGCGTGCCGAAGGTGGCCAACCAGCGCATTGGCGGCAGCCGCACACCGGCAAACAGCGCCGCGGCGGCGAACAGCACCAGCAGGATCAGGGAGGCAAACAGCAGGCTCATAGCCAGCTTGCCAACAAAGTAGGTCCAGCCGGGCATCGGCGTAGCCCGCACCAGGCGCAGCCAGCCCCTGCCGCGTTCGTTGGCGATATCCACTCCAAAGCTGAAGATCACCAGGCTGAGCAGGCCGTAAGCGCTAAACGACGCCATCATCAGGGCACCTACCGTGGTGCCATCGGGGAAGGTCACGCGGGCGTTGGGCAGGCCGAACATCATAAACAGCATGACCGGGATGGCCGCTACCCCGATCAAGAACTCCGGCACGCGCCAGTTCGATAAAAACTCGGTGCGAATCTGGGTCGCCAGCATCTTGAGCAGACCACCGCTGGCTTGACTAGTAGGGCTTAGGCAGCGCGGAGTAGTCTGACTCATGCTTGCACCTCCTGGCCAGTAAGGCTCATGAAGGCGGCTTCCAGATCGGTCTCGGCGACGGTCAGCTCACTAACGCGCCAACCTTCGCGAAAGAGTTGCGCCAGGCAAGCCTCCGGCTCGTTGGTATAGATGAACAGGTGGCTGTTGCGCTGCTCGGCCCGCTGCACCGAGGGGTAACCCTGTAGCCGCTCTAGCGGCGCATCGGTATTGAGGCGGACGGTCTTCTCGGCTACCAGGCTCTTGATAGTGCGCGGCGTACCTTCAGCGATGATCCGGCCCCGGTTAATCACCACGATGCGAGTGGCAATAGCGTCGGCCTCGTTGAGGTAGTGGGTGCTGAAGAGGATGGTTTTGCCGAGCGCGGCAAACTCCTGCACCTGCGCCCAGAACGTGCGCCGCAACTCGACATCCATGGCCACAGTCGGCTCGTCCAGAAAGAGCAGGTCCGGATCGCCCGCTAGCGCCAGGGCGAAATACAGGCGTTGTTTCTGACCTCCGGAGAGGTTCGATATCAGCGCGTGGCGCTTGCTTGACAGGTCGGCCCGAGCCAACACCTCAGCCAACGGTAGCGTGTGGGGGTAGTAGCTCTGAAACAGGCTTATCAGCTCGCTCACAGTGAGGCTCCCCGGTACCCCCGACTCCTGCAGCATCACCCCTACTCGCGCCCGCGCGCAGCGGCTCTGCGGCGGCTGGCCAAAAAGGGTAGCGCGACCGCTGCTGGGCTGTCTCAGTCCCAGCATGATGGCAATAGCGGTAGTCTTGCCCGCCCCGTTAGGCCCTAACACGCTGATAATCTCCCCCGGCGCAACCGACAGACTCACCTCAGCTAGCGCTAGCGTAGGGCCGTAACGCTTGGTCACCTGCTCCATTTCGACGATGTTCATAAAGCTCCTTGGGCATCAGCATACTTCCTGGCGGTCGGTGCAGCGAGCATGGGGGCTCTTAGCCCCTAGGCCCAGTCGCTACGAACTGTAAAAGCAATCATTGGGCCTTGCTTTTCTTGGCCCGATGGTCTATCATACGGTGCCTACGAAAAAGCAGCGCTTTTTTGAGGCTCGGGCCAAGCCCGAGAGTTTTGGTTTGCACAAAGCAGCAAGAAAGATAGGTAAGGCATGTCTACTGGTACCGTCAAGTGGTTCAACAGTGAAAAAGGCTTCGGCTTCATTGCCCAAAAGGGTGGCGGAGACGTTTTCTGCCACTTCAGCGCCATCGCCTCGGAGGGCTATCGCAGCCTTAACGAAGGGGACGAGGTTGAGTTCGAGGTTGAACAGGGCAAGAAGGGTCTTCAGGCCAAGAACGTGCGCGTGATTAAGGCCGCCTCCGCTCCGGCTCGCCAGCGTCAAAGCTACTAGCTACCACTGCGCCCACTCAGTCGCCCGGCTAATACCGGGCGACTTTTTTGCTGGGCCTGCGCAGGTAGAGACCAGCAGCTCTTTGCTGACCGGGCCGCACTTCAGTAGCGCCGCCGGGTATCAGAGGTGCCTTGCAGCAGGTGTACTAGCTCGAGCGCCTTGCTAGTGCCGATCACCACGCAATCGGTCGGGTTCTCCGCTACCGCTACTGGGATGCCGGTAATGTTGCGCAAAAAGACGTCGAAGTTTCTCAACAGCGCCCCGCCTCCGGTAAGGACGATCCCCCGTTCGATGATGTCGGCTACTAACTCCGGTGGGGCCTGCTCGAGCACTCGCCTTACCGCATCGGCCACCTTTTGCAGCGAGCCGCTGAGCGCCTCCACCACATCCTCGGTACTGACCGTAATAGTCTTGGGCAGGCCATTAATCAGATCGCGCCCGCGCACTTCGATCTGTTTGACCTCTTCGTTGCTGCGAATTAGCGCAGCGCCGATCGTACGCTTGATCTCTTCAGCGGTGCGGTCGCCGATCAGCAGGTTCTCCTTGAAGCGGATAAAGCGGATGACATCAGAATCCAGCACATTGCCGGCTACTCGTAGCGACTCAGCGGTGACAATTCCGCCCAGGCTGATAACCGCCACATCGGTAGTGCCACCACCCATATCCACGATCATCGAACCGATCGGCTCGGCGATGTTGATCCCGGCGCCGATCGCCCCGGCAATCGGCTCCTCGATTAGAAACGCCTTGCGCGCACCGATCTCGTTCATGGCTTGCAGCACTGCCCGTTTTTCAACCTCGGTAATGCCTGAAGGGATGCAGACCATGATGATGGGTTTAACCAGGCGGCCCGGCCCGGTGATGACCTTACGAATAAACGCCTTGAGCATCTTTTCGGTAAGGGTGTAGTTGGCGATTACTCCATCGGCCATCGGGCGCACTGCCACGATATTTCCCGGCGTGCGGCCGAGCATCAGGTAGGCTTCGTTGCCAACCGCCTTGACCTCCTCGGTGTTGCGTACCACGGCAATAACCGCCGGCTCGCGCAGCACAATTCCCCGTCCTTTGACATGAATGCGGATATGGGTGGTGCCAAGGTCAACTCCGATCATGCCTCAAGGCTACCAGGAAAGGATGGTATCCGTGCGCTCTAGCAGGGTTACCCATACACTCCCCATAGGCTAAGCCGTTATCAAGCCCTGACACTCTTTGAGCTATACTGAGCCAAGGAACTACCATGCCGCTAGCTGTCAAGCGCGAACCCTTTACCTACCACGACCTCGAACACGCCCCCGACGACGGCAAGATTCGGGAGGTCATCCACGGGGAGCTTTACGTGACCGCCGCACCTAGTACCCGCCATCAACGACTCGTGACCGAACTTGTCTTCCTGATCCGCACCTTTTTACAGACTCATCCGCTTGGGGTGGTTATCGTCTCGCCAGTCGAAGTGGTATTCAGCGAACAAGATGCCGTGCAGCCGGATGTTGTGTTCATCTCCCACGCCAGGCGCGCCATCATCGCCGAAAAGCGCCTTATGGGCCCGCCCGACTGGGTCATTGAAGTACTCTCGGCCTCGACCCGCGAGCGCGACCTCGATCTCAAGCGCAAGCTTTATGCTGCCCACGGCTTAGTGTACTGGGCGCTCGATCCGGAAGCGAATACCCTCATCGCCTGGGACGAAGGGGGCGAGCGGCGCTACGGCGCACGCGACGAGGCGGGGGTGTCGGTCTTGCCGGGCTTTCGCCTCCACCTCGCAGGGCTGTTTGAAGCTCTCTGATGGGTCTCTTTCAACGGAGCAGTGGAGGCTGTAAGCCATGACTGGCGGGAAATGCGACTTGCCGCCACGGGCCGTTATCCTCAACAAAGGAACTGTGGAGGGCTAATATGGCAACCATCAGATCCGAACCTATAGCGCCCGGTGAGCGCGCCGAGGTGATCGACATCCTCCGGGGCTTCGCCATCTTTGGGATTTTACTGGTCAACATGCTCTTCTTCGCCCACCCCGTCTACCTCGCGGTCATCGACACCGGGCCGTGGACTAACCCCTTAGACCAGGCCGCCAGCCTGTTGATCGCCTTTTTCGCCCAAGGCAAGTTCTTCACGCTCTTTTCGCTACTGTTTGGCCTAGGTTTGGCAATTCAGATTCAGCGCTCTCAGGACAAAGGCCAGAGCGCCGTCCCGCTCTATGTGCGCCGCCTGTTGGCGCTGCTACTCATCGGCCTAGCACACGCCTTCCTGTTCTGGTGGGGCGATATCCTGATCTACTACGCCATCCTGGGCTTTTTGCTTCTGCTCTTTCGCAACACCGCGCCACGCCGGCTGCTGCGCTGGGCGGTCGTCTTTCTTGCCATTCCGCTGGTACTGACTGCCGGATCGGTAGCTCTCTTCGAACTAGCCCGCACCACACCGGAAGGCGCCGCGCAGCTCGAGGCGGTGTTAGCCGAAACCGAAGCGCAGTTCCAGGCAGCCTATGAGCAGGCCCTGGTGGTCTACCGCAACCGTGATTTTCTGGCGATGATCCCGCAGCGCATCGCGGACTGGGCGTTTGCCACGGCCGGCGTGCTCTTTGGCGGGATGCCCTTTTTGGTCCTGGCCATGTTCCTGGTCGGGCTTTATGTCGGCAAGCGGCAGCTCTTGCACAACGCCGTCGAGCACCTGCCGCTCTTTCGCAAGGTGCTGCTCTGGGGGGCAGTAATCGGTATTATCGGCAACCTGCTCTACGTGACGCTGGCACACCAAGCGAGCGCGCTCGAGCTAACCTGGGGGGCGCTTATTGGCCTAGCGGGCTTTCTTATCGGCGCACCGGCCCTGTCGCTGGCCTATGCTACGGGGCTGGTCATCCTGACGCAAAGCGCTACCTGGCACCGGCTCCTGATGCCGCTCGCCGCAGTCGGCCGCACCGCGCTGAGCAACTACCTGCTGCAAACCTTAATCTGCACCACCATCTTCTACGGCTACGGCCTAGGGCTCTACGGGCAGATCGGCCCGGCTGCGGGTCTCGCGCTGAGCATCATCATCTTCGGCCTGCAAGTTCCCCTTAGCAACTGGTGGGTTAAGCGCTTCCGCTTTGGGCCTGCCGAGTGGCTGTGGCGCAGCCTCACTTACGGCAAAATGCAGCCGCTGCGGCTAGGCGGCGTCGCCGAGGGTCACTAACGCTCGCCGCTTATCAGTTCAAAATCGAGGGTCGCCCCGTTCGGGAGGATCGCTATCGCCACGCTTCACATCACACCCCTAAGTCCGCCGCTGGTGCCGGACGCTGCCCGCCTCATCGTCGACGCCTTCCAGCACGAGGCCATCACGGCATACTGGCTTAACTTGTCCGGCGAGATAGCCCGGCAGCACTACGCTAAACTGATCGAGGCCAAACTGCGGCTTTATTTGCTCACGGGGCAGCCCTTACTGGCGGCTGTGGCCGGTGACAAAGTAGTTGGCGTGGCAGTTATCAAGCTTAAGCGTTCCGCGCCCCCTATCGGTCAGACCCTCAAGATAGTCTTACCCATCGTGCCCAGGCTGCTGGCGCTAGCGCCAAGGGTCAGAGTCCAGGCTCTGCACGCACTCAGCCTAGGAATCGCAGCCATGAAACCGCCAGCTAGCCTGCCAAAACCGTATCAACTGCTCGAGGCGATCGCCGTCCACCCTGACCACCAAGGGCAAGGGATCGGCTCGCTACTGCTTAAGGCAGTGCATGAGCTAGCCAAGCAGAATGAGCTGCCAACCTATCTCATGACCGGCGACGCCAACAACCGCCAGATTTATGAGCACGTCGGCTACCGCACGGTGGCGTGTAAGCAGGCTCCTGGGCTAGCCGTCTGCCACATGGTGAGGCCATAGTCAAAACAGCGGTGTACTCGAGGGCACCAGCACCGCCGCTTCGACCCGGTCGAGCCTAAAAGTCAGCTCCTGCTGCTTGAGGCGGCAGTAGCCCCGGATATAGACGCCGTCAAAAGCCTGCACGTCTACCAGGCGCTCCTTGGCGCCATAAGTCATGCGCACGCTGCCGCGCACCTTGGCTGCCGCGGCAAACACCTTGGCCAGCGGGTGCTCGGCAAAGCGCACCGTTACTACCGCCTTGCGCCCCCCCTTATCGACGTAGAGGTGGCCGTGCCGCCGGGCGTATTCGTAGAGGTCGCGGGTCAGCTTGACATCTTCTAGGCAGTAGCGCTCGAGCCGCTCCCAATCGCCAGCCTGGTAGTAGGAGAGCGCCAGCAAGCCCGAACCGATCTTGCCGGTCCCCAGCGTAGCCTTGGCTAGCGCGTCGAGGCTGACCCGATGCCCGAGCGCCTGCTGGGCCTCCACCATCAAGTCTAGAGTCGGCAGCCCTAGCACCCAGTCACCTAGCTCCGCTGCCAGCACCGGCCAATCAAAGCCAAGCAGGTTAAAGCCGATAATCTCATCGGCCTCGCGCAGCAGCGCCGCGAGTGCATCAAACCGGTCCTCACGAAAGGCGCTAAAGCGGTCATCCTGATAGTCGTAGACGCCCACCACGCTGACCCCGAGCCGTGCCCGGTGGTGCGCCCCACCTACCTCGGCAAAGGAGCGCTTGGTCTCTAAGTCAACGACCAGCCGCTTCATCATCAACAAGGCTCCGCCCGATAATTCAGGACCGTTATCTGCGCAAGCTGCAACGTCTGTAGCAACGCTTCGTGCAGAGGCCCATTAGATGCTACTAAGACCGGGTTGTTAAGGTCGTAGGCCTCACCCGCGCCGCCGGTCACGCGCCCGCCTGCCTCAGTAATGATGAGCGCGCCAGCAGCTACATCCCAGGAGTTGAGCTTAAGCTCCCAGAAACCGTCTAAGCGCCCGCAGGCTACGTAGCAGAGGTCGAGCGCCGCGGCCCCGGGGCGGCGCACTGCACGCGCCTTAGGCATAATCCGCTTGAAGATCTCGAGATTAACCAAGACCGCCGCTTCGTCGTAGGCGAAGCCGGTAGCCAGCATGGCTTTGCGCAGCACCGTCTCACGGGTCACATTGATCGGCGCGCCGTTGCAGTAGCTCCCGCCGCCCCGCACTGCCGTGAACAGCTCGCCCCGCACCGAGTCGAGCACTACCCCGACCTGCACTACCCCGTCGATCTCCAACGCAATCGACACACAGTAGAACGGGAAGCCATGGGCGTAGTTGAGCGTGCCGTCGAGCGGATCGACGATCCAGCGGTGCGAGGCCCCTCCTGTCGACTGGCCCTGCTCTTCACCCAACACCACGTGATCTGGGTAGCTGCGGCTGATGATGCGGCGAATAGCCGCCTCCGCCTCTTGATCGACGCGCGTCACTAAGTCGGTCTCGCTCGACTTGGTGTCGATACCGAGCTCGCTGCCGAGGTTGGTCTGGTGGATAAGGGCGGCGGCTTTGGCCGCCCGGATAGCAGTGTGTAGGTACTGAGTCACCCTCTCACTATACGCCCATGCCACCGGAGGGCTTGGCGCGTTACACTAGGGCATGATCGAGGCCAAACTGGAGAACGTAGCAGTAGCCGGGGACGGCAATCAGTTCTTGGTGCTGCTCAAGACCGCCGATGACGACATTCTGCCCATCGTCATTGGACCGCTCGAGGCGATGTCGATAGCGGCTGGCCGTGCCAAAGAGAGCGCCCCCCGGCCCATGACCCACGATCTTCTGCTCTCCATCCTGGGTCTCCTTGACGTTAAGGTTAAACGCGTGGAGATTACCGATCTGACCGAAGGCACCTTCTACGCCAAGCTGATTCTGGATAACCGCGGCATCGAGTTCGAGGTGGACTCGCGCCCCAGCGACGCGCTAGCCCTGATCGCCCGCACCGATGCGCCGCTGTTTGTCGCCGAGTCGGTGATCGATCAGGCGGCGCTGAGCGACTTCGGCTCGTCCGGCGGGGTCGAGGCCTGAAGGCGCTCGAGCACCACCACCGCCGCAGCATGGTCGCGGCTATGGCTGAGGCTGAGGTGGGCTACTAGTTTGTCACGCGCCAGCGCTACCGCTATCGCTTCCGCAAAGCCGAGCACCGGACGCGCCCCTTGGTGCTCTACCCACACCTCACGCCAGCCGTGGGGCTGAGGCCAGCACTTCTGAAACGCCTCCTTAGCGGCAAAGCGCGCCGCCAGGCTGCTGGTCGGATCGTGTTTAGCAAGGCAGTAACGCAGCTCCTCGGGCGTGAAATGCCGTTCCAAGAAGCGCTCGGGATGGCGCCGCCAGACGCTGCGGACGCGCGTAAGTTCGATAATATCCAGGCCAACTGCGATGATCACGAGGTCTCTAGCGCCCCTGGCGCTGTAAATAGTCCAGCACCACGCGATTATAGTAGACCGCCAAGAACCGCTGGCGCAACAGCGGGTCGGCTAGCTGTTCGGCCTGACGCCGGATTTCAACCTCGGCCAGCTCAGCTTGTGACATCGCCTCGCCGTGCCGGTCGTTAGCGGCCAGCGCCAGAATATAGGCGGCCCGCACTGCCGTAATGATGGTATCCATGGACTGAGTTGGAACCGTAGCCAAGGCTTGAGAGGCCGCCTCCAGCCCAGTCTCGAGCTTATCAAGAGCCAGCAGCGCCTGGCTCTTGACCGCCAGAGCTAGGGCATAAAAACCGGGTGAGGCCGCTTGATGCCGTTCGGTCAGTCCTTGGGAGGCCCTAAGCACCCCCTCGGGATCGTTAGCAAAATAGCGCTCGACTAGCTTGAAGGCTAGGGCATAAGCGCTCAGGCGGTAGTTACCCAGCGCCTCACCGATAGCCTGGGCCCGCTCGAGCTCCTCTCGGGCCTGCGCCAGCCGTCCCAGGCTAATGAGCGCATAGCCAAGATTGGCCCTAGCAAACCCTTCAATGCTGCGAAAGCCGCTCTGCGTGGCGTGCTGCACCGCTCGCGTAAGCGTCTGTACGGCAGTGGCGAAGTCGCCAGTGCGGAGTTCTAGGGTAGCCAGGCTGTCAAGCGCCATTGCCATAAGCGCCGGGTCGCGGCTCTCGCGGGCGTAGTGTAGCGCCGCCTCGATCTCCTGTCGGCTCACCTCATAGCGCTCGTCTATGTCGCGGGTGTTGAAGCGCTGCACATAGGCATCGAACAACGCCACCGGGTCGCCCAGGGTGTGGGCTTCGGCCAGCGCCTGCTGCACGAGGTCAAGGGCCTCTTGTGGCTGCCCGCTGACCGAGCAGACCGCCGACAGGCCGCACTGCGCCCGCACCCTCACCGCCGAAGGAGAACTTGAGCCTTCCAGCACGCGGTTAAACGCCTCTTTAGCGCGCCCGTACTCCCCTTCGTTCCAGGCCTGCTGGCCAACCTCCGCCCAGTAGGCTAGTACCAGCTCTGCGGGCAGGCGGTCGATGAGGGCACTCAGTTCGACGTGACAGGCCTGGTAGTCTTCCCGCCGGCCCAAGCGTTGCAGCAGTTGGAGCTGGCGGAGCAGCAGCTCGCCCCGCTGTGCTGCCGGGAGGTCGATAGAGCGACAGGCCGCCAGTGCGCTGGCCAAGTGCTGGCTAGCGCTCTGCATGGCGGTACGGCCCAGCGCACGCTCCGCCGCCAGCGAGGCATACCTGATCACAGCCTCCCAGTCCTCCGCCCCTTCAGCGTGGCTCAGCAAGCGCTCAGCTTCAATCCCCTCTACCGCCTGCCAGGCGGCAAGCGCCCGGCGGTGATAGCTGCGCAAGCGGCGCTTGGACAGTTGGCTGATAACAAAACGTGCCAAGGTGCGGCTCGGCAGCGTCAGGTAGTCGCTAGAAGCCGAATCCTCCACCAGCAGTCCAGCCTGAACCAGGCCGCGCACTTCGTCTAGCAGCAGCTCTTCGGGATAGGAGACCGCCTGGCGCAATACGGCATACGGGAAGGTCGGGCCGACCACCGCGGCCAGCGCCAGCAGCTCCCGCGCTTCAGGGCTAAAGAGGGAAAGTCGGCGCGCTAGCGCCTGACCGAGATCCGGCGTAATGGCCGGAGGGATAGCAGCCACTACTTGCCAGGCGTCGCCCTGCCATCGGAGCGTCCCTTCAGCCAGCATAGTCTGCACCAGTTGCTCGAGTATTAGCGGATATCCACCACTCTCTCGGTGCAGGGTGGGGGCTAGCCGCTCGGCCACTCCGGCATCCCCTAGCCCGGCGGTCAAAAAGGCTTGGGTCTCCACTAGCGACAACGGGTGCAGGTCAAGAGTGATGATCCGCTCAGCGGGGAACGAGCGCCACAAGTCACCTACATCGTGATCGCTTACGTCAGCGTGCGGATCGATGGTGAAGATGAACAAGAGTGGCGCCTGCTGCAAGTTTGCTAGCAGATGGTGCAAGAGCAGCAGGCTGGCCTCGTCACACCACTGTAGCTGGTCAATCACCATCACAATGGGCAGCTCCGCACTACAGCGGCGCACCTGCTCGAGGCAGGCGACAAAGAGCCGCTGACGCTGCGCATAAAGAGCCTCCTCAGCAGCGGGCAGCGCCGCCAGAGGCAAGGCTGGCTCCGGCAGCGATCCTCGCAGCGGCTCGTAATCTAGTGGCCAGTCAGGACCACACTTGCTCAGTGCCTGAACCAGCGGCGCTAGCGGCACCCGGACTGTCTGTGACGCGCTGCCGTAGCGCCAGCTAAAGCCCTGGGTGTGGGCCATAGCTAACAGCTCTTCAATGACCTTGCTCATCCCCAACCCGGCTTCACCGCGCACCAGCAGCAATTGCGCCTGCCCCTCCCGCGCTCGTCCCAGCGCCTCACGCACCGCGTTAAGCGGCGCGTCGTAGCCTACTAGCGGAGGCTCGAGCCAGACTCCTGGCAGCGGTGCGCCATCGTGGTGGTCGTTAGGTGGGTAGCGCCGCACCCGGATCAGCACATCGGTGTCATGTTGGGCACAAGCTCGCAGCACCACAGCAACCTGGGCGCTAGAGCGGGGGCGCGCCGCGGGGTCGGGAGCCAACAGCTCGGCCACGAGCACATCTAGCTCCGCCGGGGCGCTCGGTACCCGCTCACGTAGGCGTAGTAAAGACAAGGGACCGAAGCCAGACCGAAAGGGGAGCTCGCCTGTGAGGTATTCATAAAGCATAACGCCGAGCGCATAGAGGTCGCTGCGGGCATCGCTGCGACGACCCTGGAGCTCGGGAGCGGCATATGCCGACTTCTCTCCCCGTAGGGGCCGGTCATCATCAAGGCTAGCCAAGCCAAAATCAGTGATCTTGACCTCACCCAGCGGCGTAACCAGGATATTTGACGGCTTGAGGTTGCGATGCACAATACCGCGGCTATGGACCACCGACAACACTTCCGCCACGTTGGCGAAAATCGCCAAGACTTCTGCTGGACTGGGCATAAGTTGGCTAAGCGGCTCCCCCGGCACGTACTCCATGACTAGATAAGGCTGGGGGGCGCTTAAGTTGTAGTCGTAAATCTGGGCAATACCGGGGTGGCGGAGCCTGGAGAGCGCCCGCGCTTCGCGCTGAAAGCGGGTGCGTACCTCACCGCCTCCGCGCAGTAGCTGCTTAATCAACACCTCGCGCTCCTCAGCCACATCGAAGGCTAAATAGACCAGACCACGGTCATCTCGATGCAGGTCGCGAAGATAGCGATAGCGACTAGGCAGTACCCGCCCTAACACAGTACCTCCACCGCGAGTTTAGCATCACTTTGCTTGGGGCTTCGGCTCGCCGAGGGCTTGGCTAGCTCAGTTCCGTCTCGAATATCAGTACACTTCGCCGCAATTTGGCGATCTCTTGCCGACTCATAGCAGGCATCATCTGGTTTGATCCTGCGGGTGCTCGCAGGACTACGAATCGTTGCCCAGGACGTCTTTGCGGAGATGATACCTGCACCTAGCCGACTCAGTATTTGTGAAAACCGCTGTCAGGCCGCCTGAAGTTCGCGCAGCCGGGCTGCTACACGCTCGGCGTGGCCGGTAGCCTTAACGTTGCGCAGCGCCTCGGCGACCCTGCCCTGTGGATCGATGATGAAAGTGGAGCGGATCAGTCCTTGGTAGACCTTACCGTAGTTCTGCTTCTCACCCCAGGCGCCATAAGCTTCGGCTACGCGGTGATCGGTGTCGCTCAGCAGGGGGAACGGGAGCTGATGGTTGCGGGCAAACTGTTGGTGAGAGTCCAGATCATCGGGCGAGACGCCGAGCACCACGGCTCCTAAACCCGGTAGCAGGTCGCGGAAGTCGCAGGCTTCGGTAGTGCAGCCCGGCGTGTCATCCTTGGGATAAAAATAGAGCACCACCCAACGGCCACGGTAGTCGCGCAGGAGCTGCGGGCCGTGGGTCGAGGGAAGCTCAAACTCGGGGGCGGGGTCGTTAGGCATTGGCGGCATGGCGTTCCTCCAAAAAGTAGTCAGCAGTCAATGCTACCTTGTTCTGCGAGGTATTTTAGCAATTTACCCCCTAGAGGGCGTTCATAAAACGGCTACCCTGCTGACAGGGGCAAGATACATGTCGCGCTCACCGCAAGCCAGCTACTCGCTACTGGTCGTTGCGAGCCGAGCTTGCCAGGCGAAGCAACCTCGGGAACCGCGCGTTCGCAAATCGTGCCCCCACCAACGCCCTTCGCGAGATTGCTTGGCGGAGCCTGTGCTGAGGGACGAAGTGCTCGCAATGACCACGACGGAGTCCAAGGGATTTCTCGAATGCCCCCTACTCCGGCGACGGCGAGCGCAAAAACAGTACTCAACTTGCCCGTACAAAGCGAACCCGCTTTTTCGTCACCTGGATTTGAAAACTCCGAACTCAGGTTAAATTCTCCTTGCGGGTGTCTCAATCCTATTGACACATTCCACGGTGCCTTGACAGGGGGTCCACCTCACAGTACCATGAAACCAATAGGATAAGGGAGGAGAAATGAAAAAGGGCTTGCTAGTGGCAATGGTAACGCTGCTAATGGTGAGTGTGTTGGCCATGGGACAGGCACCGGTGGCAGAGCCGCCGGTACGTGGCGACACGCTGATACTCGGCATAGTCAGCCCGATGGTACTCAATCCAGTCCTCTTTACCGATGTCCCTTCTGGACTCATCATCGGAACGGTGTTCAGTGGGTTGGTCAAGGTAAACGACCGGCTCGAGTTCGAACCGGATCTGGCTCACTCGTGGGAGGTCTCGGAAGATGGCCTAGTCTGGACCTTCCACTTGCGCCAGGATGTCCATTGGCACGATGGTACGCCGTTCACCGCCGACGACGTCCTCTTCACCTTCGAAACCATCATGGACCCCGCTACCATCACCGTCCGCCGCGGTGATTACGAGAAGGTCGAAAAATGGGAGGTCGTCGATCCTTACACCTTCCGGGTTACCTTCAGCGAACCGTTCGCCCCGGCCTTGCAGGCCTTTGCCATGGGGATCATCCCTAAGCACCTGCTTGAGGGTCAGGACGTCAATGTCGCTGCCTTCAACCGCGCTCCGGTGGGAACCGGTCCGTTCGTCTTCCGAGAATGGCTCAGCGATGTTCATGTCATCGTCGATCGCAACGAGCACTACTTCGGTCAGGTGCCCTATCTGAACAGTATCAAGTTTAATATCATTCCAGATGATACTGTGCGAATGCTAGCGCTGGAGGTTGGAGATATCGATCTTGCCGGTATCCCGACGGTCCATTACCACCGTATGCTGGGAGTGGAGCGCATCTATGTCCATCGCTACCCAGCGTTAAGCCTCACCTACTTCGGCTGGAACGAACGCCTACCCAAGTTCAACGATGCCCGGGTGAGAAAGGCGCTCACTCTGGCGCTCGATCGGGAGACGATGGCCGAAGTGGTTTATGAAGGGCTGGCGGTGCTGGCCAGTGGCTCCTTCCCTCCCATCTCCTGGGCGTTCAACCCGGCTGTGCGTCCACTGCCCTACGATCCAGAGCAGGCGCGAAGACTACTCGCTGAGGCGGGCTGGACAGACACCGATGGTGACGGTTGGCTCGATCGACAAGGGGTGCCCTTCGAGTTCGAGTTCCTCGGCCGGGCCGGTGATCCGGTACATGCGATGGTCATCGAACTGGCCATGGAACACTATCGCGAGATTGGGGTCAGGCTTAATCCCCTTTTCCTGGAGTGGGGCGATTTCGTCAGTCGGCTCGATCCGCCGCGCCGTGCTTTCGAGGCATTCTTCCTAGGCTTCACCTTCGGTGTTGACCCCGACCCGTTCATCTACTACCATTCCAGCCAGGCCGAATGGGGGTTCAACGACACCAACTTCGCCGACGCCCGCGTGGACCAACTGATCGAGGCCGGTCGCCGGGAGATGGATTTCGAGGCCAGGAGAGCCATCTATTGGGAGCTGCACGAATTGCTCAACGAACTGCAGCCGGTGAGCTTCATGTTCCATGTCGAGACACTGATGGGGATCGACCGCCGCTTTCGCGGGGTAGTGCCATCACCGGTTGGCCTGATATGGAACGTCGAGTACTGGTGGGTGCCTGAGGGTCGGCAGCGGCACTGACAGGGGTGGCCCTAGCTGGGGAGCGGATCAAGCCGTTCTGCTCCCCAGCCCTCACTACCAAGGAAGGTGGGTAAGCGAAAATACTGGTCTATATCATCCGTCGCAGCTTGGTGGCGTTGCCGCTGCTGCTCGGTATCACCTTCGTTACCTTTAGCATGATGCATCTTGCGCCCGGTGGGGTATCGGCGGTCTTTATCGATGCCCGCGTGCGAGGGGAAGAGGAGCGGATGGCCATTATTAGGCGCTTCGGCCTCGATCAGCCCTTCCCCGTACGCTATGCCCGGTGGTTGGGGCGGGTGCTGCAGGGTGATTTTGGCTACTCACTGGTGCAACGACGGCCGGTGCTGGAACTGATCGCCGAGCGCATTCCTGCCACTTTGCAGCTTACCATTCCGGCGGTCCTGGTGAGCGTGCTAGTGGCGATTCCGATCGGCGTTCTCTCCGCCGTCAGGCAGTATTCTATCGCCGATACCCTGGCCACATTATCTGCCTTTATCTTCGTCTCCACGCCATCGTTCTTCCTGGGCCTCGTCGCCATTATCATCTTCTCCGTCGAGTTGGGGTGGCTGCCGATCTCCGGGATGAGCACCTTTGGGCTGCAAGATCCAACGCCGTGGACGGTCTTCATCGATCGGGTGCGCCATCTCGTCATCCCCGCCGGCATTGTGCTCGGATTGGGGTTCACCGCCGGGCTCATCCGCTACGTCCGTGGCAACATGCTCGAGGTTATCCGCCAGGACTATATTCGCACCGCGCAGGCTAAGGGGGTACGCCAACGAGTAGTGATCTGGAAGCATGCGCTGCGTAACGCGCTCCTGCCGGTGGTGACGATCCTCGGCCTGTGGTTCCCGTTTCTGCTGGGCGGAGCGGTCATTGCTGAGACGATCTCCGCCTGGCCTGGCATGGGTAGGCTGTTCGTGGCCGCCGTCTTTGCGCGGGATTTCCCGCTCGTTATGGGGATCAATATGCTGGTGGCAGTCCTGGTAGTGGCGGGCAATCTACTGGCTGATATCGCCTATGTGCTCCTCGATCCAAGAATTAGGTATGATTGACCAAGAGCTAACCACGGCCAACCAGCGGCCGACGTTCTTCGGCAGCTTCTGGCGCCGGTTCCGCAAGAACAAAATGGCCGTGGGCGGGCTGGCCGTTGTCTTGCTCTTTGCCGTGGTGGCCATATTTACCCCTTACCTGGCGCCGTATGACCCGCTTGAGTCTAACGTGCGCAATCGACTGCAGCCGCCGAGTAGTGTGCACCTGCTAGGAACCGATTCACTGGGCCGCGATATGCTCAGTCGGATCATGTACGGGTCGCGTATCTCGCTGCTGATCGCTCTGCTAGCGGTGGCTCTCGCCATCTCGATCGGGGTTGCAATCGGTGCGCTGGCTGGCTATTACGGCGGCCTGGTCGGTAACATCAGCATGCGCTTGGTCGATCTGATCCTCGCTTTCCCCAGCCTGTTCCTCATCTTGACTCTGGTGGCTCTGCTCGGTCCGAGCGTCTGGGTGCTGATAGTCGTTATGGGGGGGTTGGGCTGGACCGAGATAGCCCGCATTATGCGGGCCGAGTTCTTAAAACTGCGCGAGCAGGACTTCACCGAGGCGGCCCGCGCCGTTGGGACGAGTAACATGCGCATCATCTTCCGCCATCTGCTCCCGAACGCCATGGCTCCGGTAATCGTGGCGGTGACGCTGGGGATTCCGGGGATGATCTTGGGGGAGAGCGCTCTCAGCTTCCTCGGTTTGGGGGTGCTGCCACCGCAGATGAGCTGGGGGAGCCTCATTAATCAAGGGCTGCCGTTCTTCCACACTGCCTGGTGGCTGGTGATCTTCCCGGGCATTGCCATTTTGCTCTGTGTCTTAAGCTTTAACTTCCTGGGAGACGGCCTGCGAGATGCCTTGGACCCGCGACTGAAAACCTAAAGACGGCGTAGCTCGAGCCCCGTAGCAGCGCAGGCCAGCCAACGGTACACTGGTAGGGTATGATGGGTTGTCCCGCTTCAGCTGTCAGCTCGACTACCGAAGCCCTTCGGAGTCCGCAGCTAGTGCTCGCCAGCAGCTCTCCACGCCGCCGGGAGCTGCTGGCCATGATCGGCTTGTCGTTTACCGTCTCCCCCGCCGAGGTCGATGAAGCCGCCGACCCTGCTGACACCCCCCTCAGCCTGGTATCGCGGCTAAGCCAGGCCAAAGCCGCCGCAGTGGCACAGCGTTACCCTCAGGCCTTGGTGTTAGCTGCTGATACTACCGTGGTGCTTGCCGGCACCGTGCTGGAAAAGCCGCGCCACGCTGCTGAAAACCGCGAGTTCATCGCACGGCTATCCGGGCGGAGCCATGTGGTTCATACCGGCCACACCTTAGCCTGGCAGGGACACATCGCTCAGGAGGTAGTTACCAGCACCGTGACCTTCCGCCAGCTCACCGCTAGGGAGATCGACTGGTACGTAGCGACCGGCGAAGGCTTGGACAAGGCTGGCGGCTACGGCATTCAGGGCTTTGGCGCAGTGTTGGTATCACACATCTGCGGCTGCTACTTCAACGTGGTGGGGTTGAGCCTAGCCACCGTGATGGCTCTAGCGCACCGCCTAGGAGTGACGCTTGTCTAATCTGCTTAAAGCCTGGTACCTGTTCTTAGGTCTGACGCTACTTACCTTTGTAGCGGTAGCGTTTGTGGGCACCCCACCGTCGGCACTGAGCAGCGCGGTGGCACTGCCCCATCAGCTCCCCTATCGGCTTAGCTTGAATGTGCGCCAGATTAGCGAGGCGGTGCTCGATCGGCGTGAGCTGCGGAGCACCATCAGCAGGCTCGAGCGCACCGTCGCCGAGCTAGAGGCGGAAAACCGCCGACTTCGGGTTACTGAAGAGACGCTCCGCTCAATTTTAACGGTGCGGCAGATGCAATCGCCCGGCGCCGTGTTATCGGTGCCCGTGACCGGCGTTGACCCCAGTCCGGTACGCTCCCGCCTGACCTTGGGCGCGGGCAGCCATGACGGGGTCCGCCGCAACATGCCTGTCACCGTTCCCAACGGCCTAGTCGGCATCGTCACGGAGACCACGCCGGGCTCGGCAATGGTGCGCACCATCATCGACCCCGAATCCCAGATCGGCGTGACGGTCAGAGGCGTCGATGGGCAAACTAGAGGCGGCCAAGGCGTGGCGATCGGCGAGGTAAGCGGGCTATTGCGCGTCATCTACAGCGAGCGCGATCCTATTCAGCTCGGTGACTTCGTTGAGACTAGCAGCCGCGGCGGTCTGTTCCCGCGCGGTATCTTGGTTGGCGTCATCGTCCGGGTCGAGCCACACGACCCGAACAGCTTGCAGACCACCTTCATGGTGCAGCCGGCGGTCGATCTATCGCTGCTCGATGAGGTATCGCTGATCGAGCCCCTCTAGCCCTTGACCACGATATTAACCAGCCGTCCCGGCACCACAATCTCGCGCACGATGGCCCCTTGCAGGTGCTTAGCTACCCCTGCTCGAGCCGCAGCCAGGATCGCCTGCTGATCGGCATCTTTGGCTATCACAAGCTCACCCCGGCGCTTGCCGTTGACCTGCACTACCAGGGTAATCGTGTCTTGCACTAGCGCCTGCTCATCCCACTTAGGCCAGGCTTGTAGGTGGACCGAGCCCGTATGCCCTAGGCGCGACCACAGCTCCTCGGTGAGGTGGGGGGCAATCGGAGCCAGCATGGTAAGGAGTGCCCGTACCCCTTCGCGCCACTCGTCGGTTACCAGCATGGCCTGACTCTTGAGCTTAGTCATAGCGTTACTTAAAGTCATCAACTCGGCGATGGCGGTATTGAAGCGGAACTGCTCGAAGTCGGCGGTGACCTCCTTGATGGCGTGATGGACGGCGCGCCGCAACTCCCGGCGCACCTCCGCGTCGGCGCTACCGATCTCGAGCGGGGGCTCTATGACCAGCGCCCAAACGCGGTTCAAAAAGCGCGAGATCCCCTCAATTCCGCTGTAGTTCCAGGGACCACCACCATCCCAGGGGCCGATGAACATCAGGTAGCTGCGCACCGTGTCGGCGCCATATTCGGCCACCAAGGCATCGGGGTTGACCACGTTGCCGCGCGACTTACTCATCTTCTCGTTGTCCGCACCCAGGATCAGCCCCTGATTGAAGAGCCGGGTGAAGGGCTCGCTAACCCTAACCAGCCCTAGGTCGCGTATGGCCTTGGTAAAGAAGCGCGAGTACAGGAGGTGCAAAATGGCGTGTTCGATGCCGCCCGTATACTGGTCAACAGGCAGCCAGCGCTCCGCCAAGCGGCTATCGAACGGCCCATCCTCCTTGTGCGGGGAGAGGTAGCGGAACCAGTACCAAGACGAGTCCACAAAGGTATCCATGGTATCGGTCTCGCGGGTAGCCGCCCCGCCACAGGCCGGACAGCGGGTGTTCAAGAAGCCCTCGTGCGACTTTAGGGGCGACTCGCCCGTGGGCATGAACTCGACGTTCTCCGGCAGCAGGACGGGCAGCTCTTCCTCCGGCACCGGCACCACACCGCACGCATCGCAGTAGACGATGGGGATGGGTGTCCCCCAGTAGCGCTGGCGGCTGATCAACCAGTCGCGCAGGCGGTAGGTGATAGCCCCCTGGCCAAAGCCCCGCTCCTCTAGCCAAAGGATCACCCGGCGGATCCCCTCGATATTTCCCTCTTTGCCGGAGGGGGTGCCGTCAAAGGGGCCCGAATTCACCATCAGGCCGTCGCCGGTGTACGCTTCGCTCATCGTCTCACCGTCGAGCCGCTCACCCGTGGGCTGGATAACGGGTGTAATCTTGAGGCCGAACTTACGGGCGAATTCGAAGTCGCGCTGGTCGTGGGCGGGCACACCCATAATCGCACCGGTGCCGTAGCCCATCAAGACGTAATCCGCGATCCAGATGGGGATACGTTCACCGTTGACCGGGTTAAGGGCATAGGCGCCGATAAACTCGCCGCTCTTCTCCCTGCCTTCGGCCTGGCGGTCGATCTCGGTCAGGCGAGCAGCCCGCTCGACATAGGCCCGCACCGCCTCGCGGCGCTCCAGCAAGGTGAGCTTCTCGACCAGCGGGTGCTCGGGCGCCAGCACCATAAAGGTCGCCCCCCACAAGGTATCGGGGCGGGTGGTGAAGATCACGATTTCGTCACTCTGCTCGCTCTTGAAGGTGACCTCAGCCCCCTCGCTGCGGCCGATCCAGTTAGTCTGCATCAGCTTAACCTTCTCCGGCCACTCGAGCCCCTCGAAGTTCAACAGCTCCTCAGCGTACTTGGTAATCTTAAAGTACCACTGCGACAGCTCTTTCTTAATTACCGGCGTTTCGCAGCGTTCACAGACACGCTCACCCCTAAGCTCAATGACTTGCTCTCGCGCCAAGGTAGTGTTGCAGCTCGGACACCAGTCGACCGGTGAGCGCTTCTTGTAGGCCAGGCCCTGTTCATAGCACTGCAAGAAGAACCACTGATTCCAGCGGTAGTACTCGGGGTCGCAGGTGATAATCTTCTTGGACCAGTCGAACATCGCCCCCATCTGCTTGAACTGCTTGATCATGGCCTCGATCTGCCGGTAGGTCAGGGTAGCAGGATGGACTGTCTGTCCTTGTTTGGCAGCCTTGATGGCAGCGTTTTCGGCGGGTAAGCCAAAGGCATCAAAACCCATCGGAAACAGTACCTGGTAGCCCTGCATGCGCCGGTAGCGGGCAGCGGCGTCCGCTGGCGCTTCGGCGTACCAGTGGCCAACGTGCAGATCTCCTGAGGGGTAAGGGTACATGGTCAAGAAGTAGTACTTCGGCCTGGTGTCGTCCCACAGAGCGACCTCGTACAATCGATCACGTTCCCACTGGGCTTGCCAGTTGGGCTCGAGCTCGTGCGGGTTGTATCTCTCTGAGCGGTACCGGGGTTGCGCAACGGTGTCTGCCATAATCCTCCCTAGCCTACAAGAAAGAGCCCCAACCGTGGGCGGTTGGGGCCTAGTCCACTCACCCAGCGGCTAACGCATCAACCCGGCTAGTCGTAGGCGTGGTGGATAGATATCCATGGCCATAGCGTTATAGTAGTCAGGCGCCCGGGCTTTGTCAATCCGCTGCTCGCACCCTCCTGTCAGCTACCGATGACCCAACGGCCCCCACCATCGTGTACAATACCGCCGTGGTAGAACCTCCCAGTCTTGGGCTGCCTCTGGCAGCCGCGCTTCTCAGCCCGCCCCCCTTAAGCCAACCCGGACTCTCGCTCTGGCCTTTTGCGCTGGGGTTGTTGCTGCTTGCTGCCATCGGCCTTTTTGTAGCCGCTATTAGCGTGCTATCAAACCCACCCCACGCCACCCCTGAGCGCAGTAAGGCCACCGCTTTACTGCTTCAAGACCGGCTAACCGCGCTGGCCAGCGCCCAGTTAGGGCGTAGCCTGGCCACCATCGGCTTTATCTGGCTAATCGCCCCGCCTCTGGCTAACGACCTCGATCGTGTGCTAGCGCCGCTGCTGGGGCCAGCAATCAGCGCCGGGCTAGCTATCGTTACCGTGCTCATCGTGCTGGCATTACTGCTAGTGATAGCGGTCCAGCAAGGGGTTAAGGTGGTGGCCGACCGGTATCCGGAGGCAGTACTAGATCTGCTTGCACCGACTCTCTACCTCTGGCGCCTGTTCTGCACCCCGCTGAGCGCCCTCGTCATGGCGGTAGCCCAACCCCTGCACCGCTTACTGCGTTTAGACCAACCTCGGGCCGAGGGGAGCCTCAAGCAGCTACTAGACGAGAGCATCCGCGTCGCCGAACTCGACGAACATGAGCAGGAGCTAGTCGGCAACGTTTTTGCCTTCAAGGAGACGACCGCTGGCGAGATCATGGTACCTCGGCCGGATGTGATCTGGCTTTCAGTCGATCAACCGCTCGAGCCGCTCCTAGCTAAAGTTAGCGAGAGCGGTCACACCCGCTTCCCGCTCTGCGACGGCGGGGTAGACAACGTGATCGGCTACCTGCACGCCAAGGATTTAGCGCCGCTCTTCCGCCTAGCCCCTGGTGAGGCCGCCGATTTACGGTCTCTGGCGCGGCCGGTGGCCTTCGTTCCCGAAGCTGGACGCGCTATGACCGCGCTGCGGCGCTTGCAGCGCGAGCACTCGCACTTAGCCATTGTGGTCGATGAGTTCGGCGGCATGGCCGGCATCGTCACGTTGGAAGATCTGCTCGAGGAGCTAGTCGGCGATATTCAGGACGAATTTGACGAACCGACTCTGATGATGCAGGCTATCGGCAACGGCGAATGGGTCGTGGATGGCGCCGTGCGGCTCGACGAGTTAGAGGAGTTGGGCTTACGCTTCGGCGCGGCTCAAGAAGAGACTGTCGGCGGTTATATCTTTGGTCGGCTAGCGCGTGAGGTAGCACCCGGTGACGAGGTTCCGATTGACGGCGCCGTGCTGCGCGTCGAGGCCGTCGAGGGCTTGCGCGTCACGCGGGTGAGGGTTATCCCTACTACGACGGCAACCGAGGAGCTTGATGCGCCGGAAGCGGTCAATTTCCAGCGGCTACAGCCTGAGCCCAGCTAGCCCAGTTCGCGCAAAGCTAAGGCCGTCCAGAGGCGGATCTCTTCGGTGAGCTCGAGCCGCGCTAGTTCAGCGGCGTCGTACCAGCCTAAGGTAGGGTCGTCCGGTCGCAGGTAGCCCGCATAGCCGGGGCATGGGCGGGCCAGATAGATCAGGTCGATATGCTCATGGCCGAGGGCGATAAGCTCGAGCTGCACACCGCGCGGCCGCATCAGTTGGCGCGGTTCGACTAGGTCTAGGGCACGCTCGCCGACTAGCTCGATCAAGACGCCAGACTCCTCGTAGACCTCGCGCACCACCGCCTCGTCAGGAAGCTCATGGGGATCGATATGCCCGCCGCAGGGGAGCCAGCTTCCGCGCCGTTTATGCCGGTGCAGCAGCACCTTGTCCTGCCAAACCACAAAGGCAGTAGCGGTAAAGTCTCGGGTTATCACGAGGCCATCAGCAGCGGCAACCGTTGCCGCTCTGCACTCACCACCGAGCCGTAGAGGGCATGCGGGGTAGCCTGCTCGATAACCACCGGGTACAGGCCCACGCCCGTGACCTGCTCGTTAGGGACCAGCACCGTGTGGTTCTGATCGCTGTGCCCGACGTTATAGCCCCCATCATCCGAGGGTTGCTTAAGCAACACCCTAAGCTCGCGCCCTACCCAGCGCTGATTGCGCTGTTGCGACCAGTACTTCTGCCGCTCGATAAGCCGCTGCAAGCGCTCGGTCTTAATGGCCTTGGGCAGATCGGTAAAGTGCTGATAGCTCGGCGTGCCGGGCCGGGCCGAGTAGATAAACATATAGGCGCTATCGAACTGCACTTCATCGTAGAGCGACAGCGTGGCCTGGAAATCCTCTTCGGTCTCACCGGGAAAGCCCACCATAATATCGGTGGACAAGACCGCCTCGGGGAGCTTGGCCTTGATCTCGGCGATGATCGCCAAGTAGCGCTCACGCCGGTACTCGCGCGCCATACGCCGCAGCACCCGGTCGCTGCCGGACTGCACCGGCAGATGGATGAAATCGCAGACATTGGGGGTCTCGGCGATGGCATCGATAATGTCTGAAGTAAAGTTCATAGGGTGACTAGTAGTGAACTTGACACGGGGGATGCCGGTCGCTGCTACTAACTTGAGCAGCTCGGCAAATGACGGATAGCCGGGTAGTCCCAGGCCGTAAGAATTGACATTCTGCCCCAACAGGTAGATCTCCTGCACCCCCGCTGAGCGCATCGCCTCAGCCTCATTCAAAATAGCCTCGACCGGGCGGGACACCTCGGGGCCGCGCGAAGTCGGCACGATACAGTAGGTGCAGCGGTGGTTGCAGCCACGCATGATAGTCAAAAAGCCGGTCAAGGTGGCGGGCGCGGGCGGGATATGGGTCAGCAGGTCGCCCTTGAAGGCCAGGCTGGTGTAGCGGCCCTGTGTCTCAAGCGCCTCGATGGCGGGCAGGATATCGGTAATCGCCCCTGGGCCGATCAAGATATCGACCGCAAACTTCTTAGCTAGCGCCTGCCCTTCTTCGAGCTGGGCCAAGCAGCCCATCAGCGCTACCGCCAACGGCCGACGCTGCTTCTCCTTGCGCAGCTCGCCTAGCAGCGTGACCACCTTCTCGACCGGCTTACCGCGCACTGCACAGGTGTTAAGCACCATCAGCTCGGCATCGTGAGGGCTGGTAACGATCTCATGACCACCCGCTACTAGCTCCGAGAGGATGGTGTGGGTGTCGTATTCGTTCATCTGACAGCCGTAGGTTATGACATGAGCCCGCATCACATACTCCTGGCGGCAGGTAACCGCCTCAGAATGTTAGCATAGCCACCAGACCGGCGTCAGCCTGAGTAGGAGCTAGTCTTGATCCGAAAAGCTCCCGGATCATCCTTGTGGCAGTGCCGGGCAACGTCCTACAAGATGGCACTCAGCATCCCCAGGCAGATTCGACTCGCCCAACGCCCGGGCTGTGTAGCCGCCCTCTGGAGCCTCCTCCACAACCAATATCACTTCATAGCTGGCAGTGTACTCTTGGTCCAGCCCATCAACACGAGTAACCATAGGCCAGGCTACTCCATTACCCGCCGGAAGCGCTGGTCGAGCCGGTTAATCAGCTCATCAATGATACGTATGGCCCCCGGCCCGCTGCCGGTAACCTCTACCCGCACCGTTTCGGCAGCAGCCACTACCCGCACACTCAAGGTAGTCACGATCGGGTCGCGGAACAACAGCCCCTCACCGGTGACGCTCCGGAAGGTAAGGCGATTGCGGCCCTCCTCAACTAGCTCCAGATAAGGGCTAAAGGCGTCAGGGCGCAGTGTCGCGGCGATCTCCTTGATGGCGGCGAGCATCGCCTCGGCGCCGGCAAAGTAACGGGGCGCCGGCCGCTCGGCTGTCGGCGCACATGAGGCGAGTAGGATAGCAGCTAGTCCGAGTAATAGGTGGCGCTGAATCATAACCTAGTGTACCGTTACAGCGTGAGTGAGTTTAAGCGCCGCGTGCTCGCGCTGGTTAGGGCCATCCCGCCCGGGCGGGTCTGTACCTATGGGCAGATCGCGCTGTTAGCCGGGAAGCCGGGAGCAGCGCGGCAGGTCGGCATGATCTTGCACGGCTGGTCGCCCGCTGATGGCGAACTCCCGTGGCAGCGCGTTATTAACGCTCAAGGCGGCATCTCTACCTACAAGGTAGGTTGGGGGGAGTTGCAGCGCGGCCTGCTCGAGGCCGAAGGGGTAGTCTTCGACGCTGGCGGACGCTGCGACTTAAAGCGCTTTCGCTACGACCCAACTGTGACATCAGGGTAGCTGATTGGGACTAACATCCGCGCCCCGCCAGGGACTACCTCGACATAAAACGGCGTCTCCCCGATCAGCTCGCCGTCGAGCTGCACCGGCAAGGGCGGCTCGGCGCTGATGTGTACAGTGGCGGCCTTAAAATAGTGCAGGTCGCGATGGGCGGCTAGGCGTCCGGTAATGAGGCACCAGGCAAGCGATGCGACCCCGCCCAGGCCGCTCGAGGCGATGGCAATGATGTCTAGCTGACCGTCATGGAGGGAGATACCAGGGCCCAGCGCCCAGCTTCCCAGCCGGCCGACGTTAGCGAGCAGCACGGTGTGGGCGACGATCTGCCGGCGCACCCCGTCGAGCGTAAGTGTTACCTGGGCCTGGGTGTGGTGCAACCTGAACAGGTTCTTGACCCCCATCAGCAGGTAGGCTGCAAACCGGAATCGCCGCTTGAGAGTACGCGGCACGGCTGCGATCAGGCGTGCATCCCATCCGGACCCGGCGAGCAGCAGGAAGTAACGCTGGTGATCCGGCAGATAGGCGACATCAAGCGAGACTACCTTGCCGCAGCTGAGGAGGCTCAGGGCGGCAGCCGGCCTCAACGGGATACCCAGCGCTTTGGCAGCGAGGTTGGCGGTGCCAAGCGGTAGCTGCGCCAGCGGCAGTACTGTTTCGGCCTTGAGCAATCCGGTGAGGATCTCGGTTACGGTGCCGTCGCCGCCACAGCTCAGCACAGCGTCAAAACCCTCGCGCTGGGCACAAGTCGCCCAGCGCTCGGCATCGCCCGCTCGAGCGGTCTTACGTACCTCGTAGCCGATCCCGGCCTCAGTGAGGTGGGTCTTGAGGAGCTGCTGGGTCTGAGCGACGGCATGCTGGCCTGATGCCGGATTTACGATGCACAGGACGTTGGTTGCAATCACGCTATCTCACCAAGACCTCGCACCCGTAATTGAAGCCTGTCCCACCGCGCCGCTTCCGCCACAAAGCTCATTATAGGCTGCGCCATCGGTTATGATACCGCTATGGACGTTTCGGACCCGAGCGAAGCGAGAGTGATGTTCGACCCGAGCGAAGCGAGAGTGATGTTCGACCCGAGCGAAGCGAGAGTGATGTTCGACCCGAGCGAAGCGAGAGTGATGTTCGACCCGAGCGGATCTGAGCGAAGCAAGAATGCTGTTGAGCGAGAGTGATTCTGGGCAGGTGGTAATGGGCCGCGAGTAAGCCGCGCTGATCCGTCGCTTAAGGAGGGTTAATGAAAGGTGAAAAGGTCTTGATTAACGGCAACACCTGGACCATCGTCGATGTGGCTCCAGCCCCCGAGCTGGCCGAGATGGTGGCGGTGCTGCTCGAAGAGGAGAACATCCCTACCATGACCCGTTCGACGGGCGATTGGGACGACGTTTTGGGAGCGCTCGGTGCGCAAGGGATCGGCGCTACCTGCGTATTGGTTCCGGAGGTCGAGGGGTATCGGGCGCTACAGTTGATTGCGGAGCTAGTCACCGACTTCGAGAGCGAGGAGCTGGAGGCGCTGCTGGACGATATGGCCACCAGCACCCTGCCGGACGACGCGGACACAGCTCACGACCAGTAGCAGCCCACGCCACCGACCCCGTCTTAAAGCGCCGGACACGGATGGACCTTCGCACCACCGAGCCCTGCGCGGCAGGTTTTGACCAAGCTAGCACCGCGATACCCAACTGCTACCAGCGGCTACAAAGCGCAGCGGCGCCTCCTTCCAGGGTCCGGCGTAGTCCACGCCGATTCGCGCGGTGACCGTCACGTCCTCCGGCTGAGGCCCGGCCTCGACATAGAGCGTATCCCCTAGCAGCGACAACCCGTTATGCCGGCGGGTGATGCCAAGCGCCCGAGTCAGCCGCCCTGGCCCATCGGTGCGGCTGGTGATGCCGGCTAAGGGTTCAAGGGCACGAATCAGCACCGCCTGGGCCTGGCCTTCCTCGCCGGTGACGATGTTGAGCATGTCGTACAAGCCGTAGATTAAGTAGACATAGGCGTTCCCGCCCGGCCCGAACATCACCTCAGTGCGGGCCGTGCGGCCCTTAGCTGCGTGACAGGCCAGGTCGTGTTCACCTAGGTAGGCTTCGGTCTCCACCACCCTCCCGCGCTGCACCAGCCCGTCGCGGCGATGCACCAGCACTGTGCCCAACAGCGAGCGGGCCACCGTTGCGGCGTCCTGTTGATAAAAGGTCGCCGTCAGCTTCATACGGTCATTCATAGGGTAAGTGTACCGAGCTGCTGAGCAGTCCGGCTTGGGAAATCGCTCTTTTGAGGTAGAATGAGGTATGAACCTCGGCATTGTGCTCTACCACCAGGTGCACGAGCTCGAGCTGATTAGCCTCTATACCCCGTTAGCGCTAGCCCAGCAGCTTAACGGCGACGCTCTTCGGGTTTATACCTTGGCTAAGGGCCGCTACGCGGTGGTGACCTCGGGCGGGCTGATCATCACTCCGCACTGGGCCTCGATCAGTGCCCCCGAGCCCGATGTGCTGGTCGTGCCGGGGGGAGCCAACCCCAAGGTGGCAAGCCGCGACAAGGTCCTGCGCCGCTACCTGGAAGTCAAGCTGGAGCGGCTTAGAGCCATTGCCAGCATCGGCAACGGAGCGGTTATCCTGGGTGAACTGGGCCTGTTGCGCAATTGTGAGGTGGCGGCCTGGCCGGGGGCTGAGGTGCTGCGCGACTATGAGATAGGTGCGCTGATCGAGAAGCCGGTGGTAGCAAACGCTTCGGGGGCATGGAGCGCGGGCGCCGGGATAGCCGGTGCCAGCCTCGCGCTAGCGCTGCTACGCACCTTGATCGGCCAGGAGTTGGCTGCCGAGGTGGCGGATCGCTTGACCCTCACGGTGTGAGCGGGATCACCTCGAGTTGCTCTCCCACGCCGATGTCTTGCTGCGGCGGCACCACCGCTAGGCAGTCTGCCGTTAGCATCGAGGTCAGCACCCCCGAACTCTGGTTGCCGGTGGAATACGCAATATAGCCGCGATCCGCATCAAAACTTAGCGTGGCGCGGCGGAAAGCCTCCTTGCGACCGGCCCCCTTAAAGGCGCTGCCGGCGGTAGCCACCAACCTGCGCTCCAAGGGCAAGGGCTCCGTCAAACCCAGCGCGGCATGAACCCACGCCTGCGCGATCAACAAAAACACCACCATGCTCGACACCGGATTGCCGGGGAGGCCAAAGACCGGCAGCCCTCCCCACTCGCCAAACAGCGCCGGCCCGCCGGGGCGGATAGCCACCTTCCAGAAGCGCACCGTCCCCTCGTTAAGCAGCAGGTCGCGCACGAAGTCGTAGCTCCCCATCGAGACGCCCCCCGAGGTTAAGAGCAGGTCGAGGCCGCCCGCCTCGCTCACGGCGCGGCGCAACGCCTCGGGGTCATCTACCACGCGCGGCAGCACCACCGGCTCGGCGCCCGCCTGCTGCACCAGCCCTGCTACCGAATAGCTGTTAGAGTTGTACACCTGTCCGTCGCGGATAACCTGGCCGGGCTCGAGCACCTCGTCGCCGGTAGCCAGGATGCCCACGCGCGGGCGCCGCATGACCGGCAGCTCGGCGTAGCCCATCGCAGCCGCTACGCCGACCGCCGCCGGGCTGAGGCGCTGTCCGGCCTGAAGATAGACCTCGCCAGCACGCAGATCCTGGCCGCGCGGGCGGATGTCGTCAGGGCTGGCCGCGCGCCTGAGGAGCACATGGTCGCCGTCGCGCTCGGTATCCTCAACCGCTGCGATGGCATCGGCGCCGTACGGCATGGGCGAACCGGTATAGATCCCTACTGCCTGCCCAGGGCCCACCGTACCCGTAAAGACCGCCCCGGCCGGAACATCGCCGACTACCCGCAGGCGCACCGGCCGCTCGGTGCTGGCTCCTTGCGTGTCCGCCGCTCGACAAGCGTAGCCGTCGAGCGCCGAGTTGTCGCAGCTAGGATGATCTACCCGGCTGGCTAGCGGCTCGGCTAGTGTGCGCCCATAGGCTTCAAGGAGCGGCACCCGCTCAGAGCCTAACCGCGGCGCCGCCGCACGCACCAGGGCGATGGCCTCATTAATGCTGATCTCGCTTCGCATAAACCTATGCTAGCAGGCTAGCCTTGCCAAGTCTTGACCTGAGCGTGCTAAGCTCAAGCGGTGTATTGCGCGATCATTGACTGTGCCATGGCCCAGGGTGCCGGATGATCCACGCCCTGCTGCTTGACCTCGACGGCACGCTGCTCGAAAACGAGCCCAGCGCTTTCATGGTGGCCTACTTTGCCGCCGTTAAGCGCTATTTTGCCCCACACTGCGACACCGATCAGCTCCTTACCGCCATCGGCATCGGCGTACAGGCCATGCTCGCCAACCAGGGCACGGGTACTAACGCCGAGGCCTTTTGGCAGACCGCCGAGCCGAGGCTACCGGCACCGCGCGCGGCGCTGATGCCCTTGTTCGAAGAGTTCTACGAGCAGGAGTTTGCCACTCTGGCCAGCGTGACCAAGCCGGTACCGGGGGCGCTCGAGCTAATTGCCACTGCGCGGCAGGCCGGTCTTAAGCTGGCGGTCGCTACTAACCCGGTCTTCCCCCGCCGCGCTATCGAGCACCGCCTGGAGTGGGCCGGGCTAGACCCTGCCGATTTTGACCTGATCACCTGCTTTGAGACTATGCACAGCAGCAAACCCCGGCCTGCCTACTTTGCTCAGATAATAGACCTGCTCGGGGTAGCGGCCGATGGCGCGGTGATGGCCGGTAACCACCTGTCTGACGACTTGCAGGGGGCTCAGGCGGTAGGCCTCACCACCTTTTTTGTTGACACCTTCCCCATCGCCGACGCCCCGGTGACCCCTACCGCCCGCGGCTCGCTGCACGACCTGCGCGCCTTTCTGTTCGGGGGTGAGGGGTACAACGAATAGACATTAATGAAGCCTAGCCCTACATCCGCCGCAGCCGCTCAATCCGCTCCTCGATCGGCGGGTGAGTGGCCAACAACGAGTTGGCATTAAGGCTTAGCACCGGGTTGATGAAAAACATGTGCCGCACCCCCTCGGAGACCTCCAGCTTGCCACCTCTAAAGTCGCGCAGCTTCTCTAAAGCCCGCGCCAATCCCTCGGGGTTGCGGGTGATGTAAGCACCGGTAGCGTCGGCCAGAAACTCGCGGCGGCGGCTGACCGCTAGGCGCAGCAGCGAGGCCAGTAGCGGCGCTAGAATCAACAGCACCACTAGCAGGATTATGCCGATCACCTGGACCTGCCCCCCACCCCTACTGCTACGGCGGCCCCCAAAGCGCAGCGAGCGCAGCACCAGGTCGCGCAGCAAGACAATGGCACCCAGAGTCGCGGCCAGCATCGACATCAAGCGGATGTCGTAGTTCTTGATATGCGCCATCTCGTGGGCGACTACCCCCTCGAGCTCCTGGCGGTCGAGCAGCTTGATCAGGCCGCTGGTTACGGCGATGGCCCCGTGCTCAGGATCGCGGCCGGTGGCAAAGGCGTTGGGCACCGGCGAGTCGATGACGTAAAGCTTAGGCGCCGGCACCCCCGCGCCGATAGCTACCGCCTCGGTCACGTTGACCAGGTAGCGGTGCTCCTGGACGGTAGCGGGGCGCGCCCCCGCAGCGGCCAGCGCCATCTTGTCGCTGAACCAGTAGGCAGCAGCGCTCTGCGTTACGGCCAGCGCTGCCGCTATCCCCACAAAAAAGAACGCGCCGCCAGGGTCAAAAGCCAGCGCCGCCAGATAGCCGATCCCAGCCAGCAAGCCGACCATGAACAGGCTGAGTAGCCACGAAGCGCGGCGATTACTGGCCTGCCAGTCGAGTAGGCTAATGCGTTGCCCGGTGGCCTGGTCAGTAAAGACATTAGGCAGCTGCGGGCGCTGGTCGTCCATGGTTAAGAAGCTGGGCGAAACGATACCTGCGGCACTTCGCGCTCGGTCTCGGGGATCTCCAGATAGACGTGCGGCTTCTTGCCCATCGGCCCGGCTAAGAACACGCCGGGGACAGTCTTAATGGCGTTGTTGAACTGCAACACAGCGTCGTTGTAAAACTGCCGGGCGTAGGCGATCTTGTTCTCAATCCCGGCGAGCTCCTCTTGCAAGACGCGAAAGTTCTCGTTGGCCTTTAGCTCCGGGTAGTTCTCGGCGATAGCGAAGACGCTGCGCAAGGCCGCCGTCATCATGTTGGCTGCCTCCGCCTGTTCGTCGATGCTGCCGGCACGCAGCATCCGCTCACGCGACTCGGCCACCCGAGTAAAGACCTCCTTCTCGTGGGCCGCGTAGCCCTTAACGGTTTCGACCAAGTTAGGAACTAAGTCGGTGCGGCGCTTAAGCTGCACGTCGATCTGGCTCCAGGCGTTCTGGTAGCGGTTCTCCAGGGTGACGATGCGGTTGTAGAGATAGACAGCGTAAAGCGCTAGCGCCACCAGGATGATGAGGACGATCCAACCCATAACACCTCCTGGCGTTATCTTACTGCAAGGGCGTGACCTTGGCGGTCATAGCAGCCTCAACTCGTTGGCGCTCGCTGATGACTCCACCGCCTAGCAGGCGGCTCCCCTGATATAGCACCGCCGATTGACCGATGGTGACGGCAAACAGCGGTTCGTCAAAGCGCAGCGCAAAGCGGTCGCCGGGCAGCAGCTCCAGGCTGGCCGCCACCGGGCGCTGGCGGTAGCGCACCTGGGCCCACACCCGCGACGGCAGGCCGGCCTCTTCGAGTAGGAAGTTGCTGCGCTCGGCCACCAAGCTGCTCCACTGGCACTGCTCACGGGTGCCGACTACCACCGCGTTCTCCTTGCCGCGCAGGTCGATCACGTAGCGCTCAAGGTGCGACTTATAGAGCCCGAGACCTTTGCGCTGGCCGATGGTGTAGAACTGCACCCCCTGGTGCCGACCGATCTCGCGGTAGCCATCAGCAGCATCCAGAACCGGCCCCGGGCGCGCCTCGCTGTTCTGGTGCAGATAGTCCTTGACGGTAGTGGCGATGAAGCACAGGCCGTGCGAGGACGGTTTCTGGGCGGTCACAAAACCCCGCTTCGCCGCCCAGTCACGCACCTGCGCTTTGGTCAGTTCACCAATCGGGAACAGCAAGCGGGGCAACACCTGGCGTGGCAGCGCCCACAGGAAGTAAGTCTGATCCTTTTCATCATCGTCGCCGCGGTGCAGCTCTACCCCGTGCGGCCCCTCCACACGGCGCACGTAGTGACCGGTGGCCAGATAGCTACAGCTCAGCATCTCGGCCTTCTTAAGGAGGCTACCGAACTTGATCTGGCGATTACACCAGACGCACGGATTGGGCGTCTCGCCGCGCAGGTAGCTGGGGACGAACGGATCGATGACAACCTCGTTGAACTGCTCGCGGGCATCGAGCAAGTAAAAAGGTAGCTTTAGCGCATCAGCCACCTGCCGGGCGTCATAGGCGGCGTCAGGGCTGCAACAGCGATCGAAGGCTCCGCAGGGCCGATCATCGGGCCAGAAGCGGAGCATCGCCCCGGTTACCGCAAACCCCTGCTCTTGGAGAATGGCTGCGGCCAGCGAGGAGTCCACCCCGCCCGACATAGCGCAGAGCACACTGGGGCTATGGGCAACACTCACAACGCGACAGTCTAGCCGTGCGGGTAGGCGGCGTGCAACAAGGCAGGCTACTAATGCTCCCTCTCATGTGCCGTCAACCTCGCGCTGCCGTTTGAGCTTTCTCTCCAAGAACTCGCGGTCTAGCACATCTTTGGCCCTGACCGTTTGCTTGAGCCGCAAGAGAAGCTCGGCGGACGGCATCGGGATAGCGACCCCCCGCAGGTCAAAAAAGATGATCTCTTCGGCGGCTTCCTCATAAGTGACGCCACAAGCTTCTTTCATCAGATCCACCACGAAGGCGTCAGCCACACGGATAACCGCATACCTCTCGAGGTCACCTACTTCGATCCCAGTGGCCGCCTTATCCGGCAAGCTTAACAGCGCGGCTTTAACCTTGGCTTGGTTTTCGAAGCTGGCGTCGATAAGGAGATCGATGTCTTCGGTGGCCCTCACTAAGCCGTGTTGGTTCACGGCCATCCCCCCGATGACCACATACCTTGCTCCCAGGCGATTGAGCTCACGGCAGAGATAGATGAGGTCTTCGGTAGTTGGTGGGCGGGACTCTAGCGCGTCCTCATTGCCCATTCCCAAGCTTCTTTCTCTGCAAAGCTGCGAAACTTGTAAACCCCCTTGGGGAAGAAGGGCTGATTGCCGCGTAGCTCGATGACGAGCTTGAAGAGGTTGTTGGCTGCTTCGAGCCCGCCGGAAGAGGGTTTTCTGCGCCCCACTACCTTCATCTTGGGTTTCTGGCACGACGCTGCCATGCTCATACGATAGCATGCGGCCTATCACCTGGGCGCCATGCGGCCACTGCGCCCACTCGCCACGAAACGTGACGCTGCGCAACAAGGTAGACTACCAGGGGAGGTCGACTGTGAAAGCCACGCAAATCTTTCAACTACTACTGGTGCTGGCCGCTGCCGGCTATCTGCTCTGGTTCCATAGCGTCAATCCGGCCGAAGTCCGCCTACCGCTGTTCGCCTCGCTCCCCCCGGCGCTAGTGGTGCTAGCCGCGATGCTGCTGGTCTGGCTGTTTACTTGGCTCTTGCTGCAAGGGGGCCTCTGGGGGCTAAAGCGCGAAAACCGAAAGCTCAAGAACCAACTAGCCGAGTTAGAGAGCAAGCTAGCCGTCAAGAATGTCCATCAGCCCCCCTTGACCCCGGTCATTCCCGACCGCAGCGACGGTTGGCAGAGCGAGGGCGACCTGGACGAGCGCGGTCGTTAGGAGGCGCCGGTTAACACCTTAGTGCACTGGCAGCTTCGGCCTGTGGCACCGCTGTCGGCCATCGCCCGGCTGATGCGTGAGCTTAGCATCCCACCGCTGCTGGCGCAGGTGGTGTGGGGGCGCGGGCTGCAACAAGAGGCGCTGGAGGCACTTACCCCGCCGCTTAAGCTCAGCGCCATCCCGACCTTACCGGAGGCCGCCGCCCGGCTTGAGGCGGCCATCCGCGCCAAGCGGCGCATCCTGATCCACGGCGACTACGATGCCGACGGTATCAGCGGCACGGCTCTGTTAACCTTAGGCTTGCGGGCGCTCGGCGCCGAGGTGATACCGTTTATCCCTAACCGGCAGGATGGCTACGGCATCGCGTCTGAGCGGGTACCGGAGCACGCCGAGCGGGCAGCGCTGTTTTTAACTGTGGACTGCGGCATCAGCAACCTCGAGGAGATTGCCCAGTTACAGGCCCTGGGGGTAGAGGTGATCGTCAGCGACCATCATCACCCCGGCCAGGCCTTGCCCGACTGCCTGGTCATCCACCCGGCGCTCTCGCCACTGGCCCGCCAAGGGCTCCCTGAGCTGACCGGCGCCGGGGTGGCTTTTCACCTATTGTGGGCGCTGCACGAGCGGCTGGGGCTCGAGCCCCCCCTAGCCTATAGCGACTTAGCAGCCATCGGCACCATCGCCGACGTAGCCCCGCTGCTAGGCGAAAACCGCGCTCTGGTCAAGGCCGGCCTTATCCGCCTAGCCGACTCGCAGTGGCCGGGGGTACGGGCCGCGGTGGCACAGGCCATCGGTGGGCGGGCGCCAAGCGCGCGCGAGGTGGCTTTCGTGCTAGCACCGCGCCTAAACGCCGCCGGGCGTCTGGGCGAGGCCGAGGCCGGGCTCGAGCTGTTGATGACCGCCTCCGAGCGCCGAGGCCGTGAGCTGGCGGCCTACCTCGACATCAAAAACGCCGAGCGCCGCGCCATCCAAGACGCTATGTTCAAGGAGGCGCTGGCGCAGGCCGACCCCGAGGCCCCCGCTCTGGTGCTCCACAGCGACACCTGGCACCCCGGGGTGATGGGGATTGTGGCCAGCAAGGTGCTGGAGCGCTTCTACAAGCCGGTCTTTATCATCGCCCAGGGGAAGGGTTCGGTCCGCTCCACGCCGGGCATCTCAGCGGTCGAGGGCTTGGCCTATGCCAGGGCCCACCTCAAGCGCTTCGGCGGGCATTCCCAGGCCGCCGGTTTCTCGCTTGACAACGCTGCTATCGCGCCGTTTCGCGCCCGCATCTTCGACTACGCGCGGCAGTTCCCTACGCCGCAACCGACGCTTATGATCGACGCGCTGATCTCGCGTGACGATCTTAACGACGAGCTCTTTCAGGCTATCAAAGGGCTCGAGCCCTACGGCCAGGGCCACCCCCCACCGCTGTTTGCGCTGACCGCACCCCTGGAGGGTGCCCGCGCCGTGGGCGAAGGTGGCAAGCACCTTCAGCTCAGGCTGGCGGGCCTGCGCGGGGTGGCTTGGCAGCAAGGGCATAATGCCGCCATCCTGGCCCCTAACACACCGGTTAACGCTGCTATTCATCTGCACGAGAACCACTGGCAAGAGCGGCGCTCGCTGGAGCTCATCGCTGCCGCCGTGCGCCCGGCCCAACCGCTAGGCAGCGCCAGCTCGGAACGACCGCTCCGCTACCGCCGGGGCCAGCCGCAAGACCCAGGTGCCTTCACCGCCCTGCCGCTGAACGACGCTGAGCCGCTAGCGCTCACCGCGCCGCTGCGGGAGCTTGTCAGCCGCCCGGAGGTAATCTTTGCGCTCGACGAGGCCGAACTAGCTAGGCTGATGCAGCTTGCCGCGCAGTACCCCAGCGTGCATGACCTGCGCCGCGCCTTCGTGGCGCTGTCACGCCGCGACACTCCCCCTTTTAACGGTGTCAGGGCTGAGCTGTGCCGACGCTGCCTGCTCGAGCTTGAGTTAATCGACCAGCACGGGCGCGCCCGCAACTTAAAGCGCGACCCCTACCGCTCCGAGACGCTGATGACAGGGCTGATCGAGCGCTATCTGCTACAGAGCTTTGTCAGCGCCTACCGCTTTGCCGACGACGCCACCTTCGACGAGGCTGTCCGGCGGCTGCTGGGGATGACATACTGAGACCATGAGCCCTGACCCGAGCGAAGCGAGACGCCGTCCCGAGCAACGCGAGGGAGTGATTCTTGACCTTAAGCAGCTCGAAAACGAGCTGAAGTGGAAAGTTACCGGCGAGGTCAGGTTCGACTCGGTAGCGCGCTCGCTCTACGCTACCGACGCCAGCCCCTACCGGATCCTCCCCTTAGGCGTGGTCATCACCAAAACCGCCGAGGACGTGCGCCAGGTGCTTATGCTGGCACACCGCACCGGCCTACCCATCCTGCCGCGCGGCGGCGGCACCAGCCTAGCCGGGCAGACGGTCGGGGCGGCGATCGTCTTGGACTTCTCCAAGTATATGAACGCCGTCTTAGCGTTCGATCCCGCAGCGCGCTGGGTCAAGGTGCAGCCCGGCGTGGTCCGCGACCAGCTCAACCGCTACCTAAAACCCCACGGCTTGCAGTTCACCCCCGATGTCGCGACCACCAGCCGCGCCAACGTGGGCGGCATGGTGGCTAATAACTCGGCCGGGACGCGCTCGATCAAGTACGGCACCACCCTCGATCAGGTGCTGGCCATGACGGTGATGCTTTCGGACGGCATCATCACCGAGTTCAAGGAGCTTCATCCCGAAGCGCTGGCAACAAAGCTCCAGGCGGACGGGCTAGAGGGCGCTATCTACCGGCAAGTCCACGGTATCATCACTAGCCACGCTGACGAGATTAGGACTCGCTACCCCAAGGTGCTGCGCCGCGTCAGCGGCTACAGCCTTGATGCCCTGGTGGACCGACCCTTCAATCTAGCCAAGCTGCTCTGCGGCTCGGAGGGGACGCTGGCGGTAATTCTGGACGTTACCGTCAAGCTGATGCCCCTCCCTACCTGCCAGCTCATGGCGCTGCTCCACTTTGAGCGGCTGCACCAAGCGCTCGAGGCCGTGCAGTTCATTAACCGCCACGGCCCCAGCGCAGTCGAGATCATAGATGCTGCGCTCATCGCGCTAGGCCGCGACAACCCCCACCTGGCCCCCTTGCTCGGCTGGGTCAAGGGGAGTCCTGAGGCGGTGCTGTTAGTCGAGTTCGAAGGCCAGGACGAAGCTGAGCTTGCGGCCAAACTCGCCAGCCTGGCCGCCGACGCCGAGGTAGCGGCGCGCCGCTACCACGCCCACCTGGCCAAGGGCCGCGAGCAGGCCGACATCTGGGCCTTCCGCCAGGGCGGCTGGGCGATCTACGAGACCATGCCCGGCGACGCCAAGCCGGTGCCGCTGATCGAAGACGCTGCGGTGCCCGTCGATAAACTCCCCTATTACATCCCCGAGGTGCAGGCGGTCTGCGCCAAATACGGTGTCGCGACCGTCATGTGCTGCCATGCCAGCGTCGGGCTGCTGCATATCCATCCCGTGCTCAACCTAAAAAGCGCCGCCGGGGTCGAAGCGTTTGCGCGCATCAGCGAAGAGGTCTTTGCGCTGGTAGTCAAGTACGGCGGCTCCTGGAGCGGCGAGCACGGCGACGGCTTGATCCGCTCGTACAAGAACCGCGAGCTTTTTGGCGACACCCTCTATCAGGCCTTCCGCACCATCAAGCGCACCTTCGATCCGCAGAATCTGCTCAACCCCGGCAAGATCGTCGATGCCGGAGCGATCACCGACAACCTCCGCTACGGCCCCAGCTACCAACTGCCACAGGTTAACACCCATCTCCACTTCGAAGACGGTTTGGGCCACGCCATCGAGCTCTGCACCGGCGTGGGCCACTGCCGCAAGACCGGCACCGGCACCATGTGCCCCAGCTACATGGCCACCCGCGACGAGGATCACTCCACCCGGGGCCGTGCCAACGCCCTGCGCGAGGCGCTAACGGGCAACCTCCCCGGTGGGCTGAGTAGCCACGAGCTGTACCAAGTGATGGACCTCTGCCTGGCTTGCAAGGCCTGCAAAGCCGAGTGCCCGAGCCGGGTGGACATGGCCAAGCTCAAGTACGAGTTCCTGGCGCAGTACTATCAGCAGCACGGCGCACCGCTAGCGGCTTTAGCTTTTGGCAACGTGGCCCGCGTGGCGCCGCTGGGGAGGCTCCTAGCTCCGCTGGTTAACGCGCTCTTGCCATTAAAACCGGTGCGCTGGGCGCTGGAGAGAACCCTCGGCATCGATCAGCGCCGGACTCTCCCCCGTTACGCTGATGCTTCGTTCGAACAGCTCTTCCGCTCTCGCTCGGCCCGCCCCAACCCGGGAGGTCCGATCATAGCCCTATTCGCCGACACCTGGACCATGTTCCACGAACCCCAGGTGGGTATGGCCGCTATCCGCGTGCTAGAGGCGCTTAACTATCAGGTCGAGCTGATCCCTTACCGCTGCTGTGGCCGCCCGCAGCTCTCCAAGGGGCTGCTGCGCGAGGCCAAACAGCTGGCCCAGCAGAACGTAACGGCCCTCAGTGGCTACCTTAAGCGCGGCGTGCCGGTAGTGGGGCTCGAGCCCTCTTGTATTACTGCCTTGCAGGACGACTACCGCGACCTAATCCCCGGCGAGGTGACTACGGCGGTAGCCCAGCACGTCACGCTGATCGACCAGTTCCTGGCCAAGGCCTGGACCGGCGGGGTTATTAAGCCCGAGCGGGTCTTCCGCCGAGATAACGCACCAGTCATGCTCCACGGCCACTGCCAGCAGCGTGCGGTGATCGGCACCGCCGCGAGCCGGGCGGTGCTCGGTTGGGTCTCGAGCGCCGTAGGAGAGGTCGATTCAGGCTGCTGCGGCCTAGCCGGGAGCTTCGGCTACGACCATCACCAGCTGTCGCTGCAGATCGGCGAGCAGCGCCTCTTCCCCGCCGTGCGCCAGCACCAGGGAGCGGTGGTCGCCTCCGGCTTTAGCTGCCGACATCAGATTAAAGACGGCACCAACCGGCCTGCCAAGCACTTGGTCGAAGTGCTGGCCGAGGGGTTGGTTAACTAACTAAGACACCCCACGCTGTCACGCTCAAGCTGTGAACGTTTGCACACCGCTTTAAGGCACCGTTTGCTATGCTAGCAGGGTAACCTAAGCTAGGGGGTGCACTTTGCACGCCGCTAACTACCTACAACCGAGAGAAGTTCCATCCGCACTAATCGCCGGTAGTAGAAAGTGATGCCGCCCGATAGACCCGTAGCTCACACACCGCGCCGACCACTCTGGCACGTGGCCGCCTAGCCATGCGGATCAGCGTCCAGCTCACCCCTCATGCGCCGATGGTGCTCGCCATCCACTACGGCGCAACGCTGCAAGGCTTTATCTATCATCAGCTCGATGCCACCCTCGCCGACTGGCTCCACGGCGACGCCTACGCCCTCGCCAAGCGCACCTACAAGATGTTCACCTTCTCGCGCCTCACGGCGGTAAATGGAAGCCGCTATATCCTAAGCCAGGGGCAGATCACCTTCACCGGCTCGTTCAGCTTCACCCTCGCCAGCGTCAACAGTGAGGTGCTCCGCTCACTTGCCGAGCGGCTGTTGAAAGCTCCAACCGTCTACCTCGGCCATAACCCTTGCAGTGTGCGTGGCATCGAAGTTCTGAAAAAGCCCGAGATCGACTTTGGTCAGCCCATCCGCGTCAGGGCGCTTTCGCCCATCACCGCCTACCAGACGCTGCACGATGCCGAAGGCCGCAAGAAGGCCTACTTCTATAGCCCTTTCGAGCGCGACTGGCACCGGCTCTTGCGCGATAACTTGGCCCGTAAGGCCAAAGCCCTCGGCTGGGAAGACGACGCCGCCACGGCGCTCGAAGGGGCGCAATTCAAGCCGGTGGGTGTCCAGCAGCAAGACCAAAAGATCATCACCTACAAGGGAACGGTCATCAAGGGCTGGCTGGGAACTTACCAGATCAGCGGCGTGCCAGAGGCCTACTTTGAGCTGCTCTATGACGCTGGGCTGGGGGCGAAGAACTCTCAAGGGTTTGGGATGGTGGAGGTGGTGAGGTGATTGAATCTATAAGACAACTGTCTCTCGACTTTCTCTATCACGAGTTGGGTGGAGAAGGCGATGCGGAATTATGGTACCGAAGCGTTCGCGAGCAGGAAGCAGAACTCATATTCCCCTACCTAGTCGAAGCTGTCAGGGATTCAATGGCAAGCAACTACTACGTGCTCTACCCCGACCCCAACGACGAGCAAGTTGCGGTGCTCGATCAACGAGAACTCAAGGATGAAGACAAATCCAAGCTACCATTCGTTCAGTCAACAGGGTCCCAGTCGCCTGCGCTTGGGCCTATCATCAAGCGTAGTTTTCAGAAGGGAAAGGGCAGCGGGCCTTCCGAAAAGATCCTCAACTCGACTCTAGTCGCTTTCGCTGAAATCGGGATGCGCGGCGAACCCTGGTCCGACTACTTTAGCTATGCACACGAGCTGCTTTCACGCCCCATTTTGCGTTATCAGGGCAAGCCGCTTGAGGGGGCACCCGCACTCCACCAAGCCGTCCGGGTAATTGACGAAACGAAGACCGCCTATCTCAGCATCCTAGACAGCGACGGCAAGCTCCCCGGCGAGCGCAACGATTACCGCACTTACCTACAGCAAACGTTGGCGTCAGAGAAATACTCGACCAAAGCTATTCCGGCCGTCGAGGAACAGCAAGACGCCCTCACCGGTGAGATGACTACCGTTTACCCCAATAGCCTTATCGGTGCGGGGCTGAACCTCACCAACGTCGATCGTCTGGGCGTTTTCACAGAGCTGGACGATACCAACGCTTGGAAAAAGTTTGCCCTCGGTGCGGCAAACGCCGACCTGCTTTACATCTTCAGCTTCCACATGCGAAGCGATTTCGTGGGGCGTGTAGCAGGTGAGCAGGCCTTGATCCTTCCCCATTTGACTTTTGAACAAACCAAGCGGCAGAGGTTTGTACGGGATTTCAAGTCGTACATTCAGCAGCTCAAAACTGATGCAAGAATGCAAGAAAAGCGCCTGCTCAGACACTTCAAAGATTACCCCGATGCCATAGCAAGCATCACCATCGTTTGGGCCAACTTCGGACAGAAACTCGAAAATGTCAACGGCATCGTCACAGACGTGCTTCCCTCGCGCTTGAGCGCCATTGCAGATATCATTCAAATTGTAAGAGAGTCCACAAGCCCTGTCTTTCCAATACATCGAGTAACCGACGCTGAGCCCGATTTGGCGCTGAACAGCCTAGGTGCGCTTCTGAGACGGCCTGGGGGCAGGAAGAACAAAAAGGCTAACGAGGGTTCCCGACTCTTCGAACTGAAACGGGACATCGCAGCAAGGATTTACCACGGTAAGCCGTTGTCTACCGAACGTCTCTGGGATGAATTGCTCGTCGTTGCCAGAGAATACCTCGTCGATGCAGCGGAATCGGGGAACGCATACGGCCTGCTCAACGAAGGGGTCGGCAAAAAGGGAAACTACTTGACCCTGGCAGGTTGGGTCAAACATCTGGCTCTCTATCTCTACTTTTTCAGGCAATTGGAGGTCTATCCGAAAATGAATGACTGGCACTACACCCCCAAACGCGAAGAGTTAAAAGCGTTCTTCGAAGACGCGAAAACAACGGCAGGCCTGGACAATTCTGAAAAGGTCTATGCCTTCTTGCTCGGTGTGCTCTTCGGCAAGGTCATGGAAGTCCAGGGCGCGAGAGGCGTCAATGTCGGAGCCAACGCGCTCACCTGGCTGAAGCGTATGAACATCAGCGGTGCAGACTTGCCAGGGCTGTATATCAAAGTTAGAGAAAAACTCCTGGCCTACGACACGGAGAAAAGCCCAAGGGTCAGAGCAATTATCGAGGAACTAGGTTACCTCGGCACGGAAATCGGCAAGCCGAAACTCAACAAGATCGACGCCGGGTACTACCTGCTGCTAGGGCAATCCCTTACCAAAGCACTCATTCCGCCCAAGGAAAAGGAGGACTGACCAATGACCGACACCCTCAACGCCCGCCAAGAGTTCTTTTTCGCCTACGACATTCGCATGGGCAACCCAAACGGCGATCCGGATGAAAACCGTCCTCGCGTCTTGCCAGACAACACCTACTATGTGACGGATGTGCGCCTCAAGCGCTTTATCCGTGATTTCTTCAAGAGCCAAGGCAAGGGCATCCTGGTCGATGACATCGAAGGACGAACGACCAACTTGACGGGTCGCGTCAGCGCATGGCTGGCAAGGCACGGCAAGAAGGAGGCGGACGGTCAGGAGCTGGTCGACATTATTCTGGATTCGTTCATCGACGCAAGGCTTTTCGGCAGCTCTCTAGCCTTCAAGAAGGAAGAAGTTAAAGGGCGCGAATGGAAACCCTTACCTAAAACGTTGACGGGTGCCGTGCAAATCGGTCATGGGGAAGTTCTTCACGACGCCCAGGAAGTTGAGATTCGGGGTACGAGCGTCTTTGCAAGTGACGAGGCGAAGGCTCAAGGAACGTTCACGGAATTCTTCGGACTTCGCTACGGGCTCATCGGCTTCAACGGCGTCGGCAACGAGCATAGTGCCAAAAAATCCCGCCTCAGCCAAGCCGATTACGACGACATGCTCCACGCTACCTGGCACGGCATTCGCTCGGCTGGGAACACACGCACCAAGACCGGACAGGTACCTCGTTTTCTCGTCAACATCAGCTACAAACCCGGACACGAATTTCAGTTTGGCAACCTACTCGATTACGTCAAGCTCCAGGGCAAAGGCGACCCCCGAAACTGGAAAAGTCCCGAAGACTATCTGCTCGACATCAGCAAGCTCCGCGAGCGGCTCGAGCAATTCCGCCATCACATCGAGCAAATTAGCTACTGCCTGCATCCCGACGTGCAACTCTCTCCAGAGGATCGAAACTTCCTAACCGCGTGTCACAACCTGGACTACGATGGAGCCCGCTAGCGCAAAACCTGTCGTCGTGTTTCGCTACTTTGGTCGCTTCGGCCATTTCCTACGCGCCGAGGCAAGTGCCAGTGCGCTCAGCTACCCTATCCCACCAAGGACGGTGCTTCTCGGCCTCATCGGCGCTGTACTAGGACTTGAAAAAGACACGCCCCAAGCGCTCCTCAAAGATGCGCTCATTGCCGTTTCGGGCGCGCAGCCTTCCACACATTGGCACCGCGCGAAACTTCGCAAAGACCCTCCCGCACCACTGCCGCTACGCGTCAAAGCAGGGGCGAAGGGGAGCGACGCCCCGGAGAAAGCCACACTGATCAAGCAGGAGTGGCTTTTAAACCCAAACTACCAGGTGACTGCCCAGTTGCCCACACTCCATCATGACGCACTCGTCAGACGCCTCAGAGAGGGCGCGTGGCACTACTCACCCTGTCTTGGGCTCTCGGAGATGAATGCCGAACTCGAGTTCATCGCCACGGGTACAGCAACTCCTTTGACCGGTGACCAGCAAGTAAACTGCCACAGCCTGGTCAGACAAGACCTTGTGACGGTAGAAGGCCAAAGATTTCTAGAGGACGGCCTCGAACTTCAGGTGCTTCGAATGCCACGCGATGTGACGCCAGATCGGGTTTTCAGTCACGCCAACTACCTTGTCGAAAGGCAGGGCCGGCCAATCCCAGTCAGGACCGCCCATGCGTGGCTCGTATCGCTACCGGGACGAGATTCGCATGTGATGTTTCTTTAGGTGGTGCCGAGACGTGCTTTATTCGCATCCCGACAAGCTGCTGGTCGATCACGTTCGCGAAGTTGGGGAGGCAGCGAGCATCATCCTGCAACGCCATTCCCTCCCAGACACCATTATGGAATGCGTCCGGGAGCTTGTGCGGCTCCACGATTTCGGCAAAGCAACTCGGTTTTTTCAGGAATATATCAGGTTCAAGCCGGAACCAAGGCGTTGGCCTGGCCGTCCGGAGCTGAAAGCCCATACCGCGCTCGGCGCCTTAGCCTGCGCCATAGTCAAGCGGACCCACTCTCTGAGCGACGAGTGGCTGATCCAAGTCGGAAGCAGCGTGATGGGTCATCACACACACTTGCCGACGCGAAACGACATCGACAACAGATTCATGAGCGATACACATTCGTCGGCGCTCATCCAGCAGCTCACCGACCTTCCCCTGACGGCACTCATCGAGCTGACCGGATTTCCACTCCACCCCGAAGATTTTAGAGCTGACGAAGAGACTATCTTCGCTACTACTGACGCCTACCGAGACGCCTTCGATACCTTAGACAAGCAGCCCATCGCGGAGGCTGCCCGCCTGCACCTTGCCACGCAGCTCGTTTTCAGTGTGCTGCTCGAGGCCGACAAGGCTTTCCTGGCTCTATCGGAAGAAGCACGGTACGCTTACGCTTACAGGGCGGCAAAACGCATTGCACCTTCGGTCGTAGACGGTTACCTTGCAGAGGCCGAGGCCACTCCAATCAACGAGCTTCGTAGTCGTGCCCGTCACAACGCGCTACGGGAACTCTCCAACAACTCCAACGCCAATCTGTTTACCCTTACGCTTCCAACTGGCATGGGTAAGACGCTCACGGCGAAGTCGCTCGCTCTGCACCTTCGGGAAGAAAGCGCAAGACAAATAATCGTCGTATTGCCCTTCCTATCCATCATCGACCAAACGGCCACCGTCTACGCCGACGTGCTCGGACGACCTGGCGAAGACGTACTGATGCAAAGCCACAGCTTGAGTGCTCGTGATTACCTCGACCTCGAAGATGAGGACGCGTCGTTCTTCCTCGACACCTGGCAAAGCGATATTGTCATTACCACGTTCGACCAGTTCTTGCTGGCACTTCTCGGTTCAAACACCAAGCATCAGATGCGCTTTCACCACTTGACAGACGCTATTGTCATTTTCGATGAAGTCCAGGCCCTGCCCAGCCACTTATGGGACATCATGCATCATGCCCTTAGAGCACTCACCGATAAGTTCGGCACATCCGTCATCGCCATGTCCGCCACACAGCCGGGCTTCGTTCAGGGGGCGCTCGAGCTCGTAAGCGACGTGCAAGCCATCTTCAAACGATTTGGCCGCTATCGGCTTGCGCTAAAGCACTACCAGGACGTTCCCATCGGGGAGTTTGTCGACTTGGTGCACGGAAGACACGACGACCTACGGCATAAGCGCGCCCTCATCACCTGCAACACTCGCCGAAGCGCACGCCGTCTCTACGATGAGCTTTGTGGCTGGTCAAGCGACGATTATCCTGTACATTTCCTAAGTGCCGACGTAACACCGAAAGATCGCCTTGCAGTCATCTCGAGGCTCAAAGAGAGCTACCCTAACCCCTGCCTGGTGATCTCTACCCAAGTGGTCGAGGCAGGCGTGGATATCGACATGGACCTCGTGATGCGAGATTTTGCGCCGCTCGACGCTATCATTCAGGTCGCGGGCCGCTGTAACCGGAACGACAGAAAGCCCCGCTGCGACGTGGAAGTCTACTCACTGGTCAACGACAAAGGAAAACGTTACAGCGAACTGATCTACCGAAGCGGCGGTGGTCCTGACCTAAGCCTGCAAGAAACACGTCGCGCCTTGGAGGGCTTGGAGTTCATTCCAGAGGAAGAGGTTTTAGTACTGGCTGAACGCTATTTTGCCAACATCCGCAACGCTAAGAACTTGGGCCAAGAGCACACGAGGAATTGGGCCTACTTTCGGGAACACTTGAACGTTTCGAGGCTATTACGCGGCGATCAGGATAGGCAGCATCAATTTATCGTTGCCGAAAGAGGTGATGTGGAACCAAGTCTTGAAACGACTGTCAGAGCTGTGCTCAGCATTGAGGATCGTTGGGAGAGGCGCCGTGACCTCAGGCGACTAGCGCCAAGGCTCGCCCAGGTCACTGTCAACGTTTGGGAGCAACGCGGCTTCAATCCCGAAAACATTGCCTACCAGGTGGGTCCGTTCTGGTTTGTTCGGGAGGGCTTTTATGATGACAAACGTGGACTGGACATTGCCGTAGGACACGCCGACGATGCGGCAATAATATGACCGAAAAATCCCCCATTACCGGCACCCTCGTCTGGTACTACGCCATCTGCCCGCGCGAGTGCTGGCTCATGGCGCACCAGATAGAACCTGAGCGCGACTTCGATCTCTTGGCCGAAGGGCGCCTCAATACCGAAGCTCACTACGAGCGCGAGAAGAAGGAGATCGAACTCCCCGGCGGCGTCAAGGTGGACAAGGTGCGGCGCGAAGGTGGGAAGCTGATCCTCAGCGAGATCAAAAAGTCGAGCAAGTTCTTACCGGCTGCCATGCTGCAACTGGCGTTTTACCTGTGGACGCTCGAGCAAGAAGGGGTCGAAGCCATCGGCGAGGTGCTCGTCCCCGAAGAGCACAAACGCGAAGAGGTGAGTCTCGAAGGCGAGATGCGCAGTGAGCTGATACGGGCGCTGGAGGAGATTCCAAAACTGATCGACCAGCCCAAGCCGCCGCCGGCCAAGTGGATTCGCTACTGCAACCCCTGCGCCTACGCCGAGTTCTGCTGGAGCGGTGGAACAGTAGAACAGGATAGCTAAGGAGGAACCTATGACCGAGATCAGCCACACCCAAAGCAGCGACACCGCCTACATCCGCTTGAAACCGGGCGTTTTTGCGACCCATGCCTAGGCCGCCCCTCGAAGAATACAACCGGCTGACAGGTCACCCGCGCATCCCCGAAAGCCCCTACACCCCTTTTGAGGTCGTGACGCGCCACATCGACGAGGGCATCAGCAAGGCCAAGGCCTGGCGGGAGTATCTCGGCCTCACCCAGCAACAGGTCGCCAAGCGGGCCGCCCTCTCCAAGCTCGAAAAGCAAAAGCGCCCTCGCCGGGCCACCCTGGAAAGGCTCGCCCAAGCCCTCGGGATCAGCGTGGAACAGCTGAGAGGATAACCGCCCGACAGGTCGGGCGCTCGCCAGGGTTTGGTACGACCAGATTTGCTACCGAATGTAGTAACATGAGGTCATGGCCAAGAACGCTCAAAAGATTAGCATCAGCCTGCCCGAGGAGCTCATCACCTATGCGGAGCGCTATCAAAAAGAACACGGCCTCAAAAGCCGCAGCGAAGTCGTCAGCGAAGCGATGCGCGCGTTGCGCGAACGAGAGCTGATCGAGGGGTACCTGGCGATGCGCCGAGACTACGAAGCCGACCCCGACCCGCTCTTGGAGGCCGGCATCGCCGATGGGCTTAAGCCCAGCACCGAGGACAGCTGGTAATGCTCCTCCGGCGTGGCGACATCGTCCTCACCAACTTCACGCCCGCTAGAGACGCGGAAGCCAATTACCTCCGACCCGCCGTCATCGTTTCGAACAACCACGTGAACGCCTTCGCGCCGGTGGTGATGGTCGTACCGCTCACCAGCAACGTCGCCAAGCTGTACCCCTCGGACCTGTTTTTGCCTCTGCACTGCACCGGGCTCGATCGGGACAGCAAAGCCCGGGTCGAACTCATGAGGCACGTCAACGTAAACCGCATCATCAGGCCCTTGGGCCTTGTTCCGCCCGATCTCATGGAGCAGCTCGATCAGCGCTTGCGCGAGCATCTGGCGCTTTAGCGTGGTACGGCGTGAACTTCGCGCTCATCAGCAAAACCACCTTAAGACCCTGGCGGCTACGGCACATCACCGTCATTTGCTGCCACCGGGCGCCGGTATGACGAATCTCACGGATCATGCCGCAGCAGGAAATGGTACGCTCTTGGAAAGGACTTTGCAGCCATGCCACGCGAACCCGCTCGAGACCACGCGCCGGCCCCCGGCCTCGATCAGCTGAAGCCGGTCGTTGACAGCTTGCGCACAGGACTGAAGGACAAGCTGGTCGCCGCCGTGCTCTTCGGCTCGAGGGCGCGCGGCGACGCGAGGCCGGATAGTGACTGGGACATCCTGGTGCTGGCTCACGGACTTCCCGAAAAGGCCTTCGAGCGCCATCTCTTTCTGAAGCGCGCCTTGCCTGACGAGTGGCGGGGCAAGGTGACGCTCCTTGCTAAGACGCCCGCCGAGTTCGAAGCGCGTCTCCCTCCCTTGTATCTCGACATAGCCCTCGACGGTGTGATTCTCTATGATCGGGGCGGTTACATGAAAGAGCGCTTGGCGTCCTTACAGCGTCTCATCAAGGAGAAGGGGTTGCGTAGGGAACAGCGAGGGCGCGAGCTGATCTGGCACTCCGAAGCCTATCCGGCAACCGACTGGCAGTCGTCTTGGGAACACGCGAGATGACCAGCTATGCGTACCGGCTCAAGTTGGCGAGGGGCTTCCTGGAAGAAGCGCAACAAGATATCACCTTGGGACGATGGCGTTCGGTTATGGACAATGCACAACTCGCGGTCGAAAATGCAGCGAAAGGCGCCTTGTCGCTGATCGGACCAATAGGACGCACCCATCAGACGGGTCCGCTGCTACGTGAAGCACTGCAGCACGAGCGTTTCTCAAAAACACAGCGAGAGAAAGCTGCCCGACTGGCGGAACTCGCCGAATCTCTGGGCCCCGACCTGCACATCCAAACGGATTACGGCGACGAAGCAGGCGGCCTGACACCGTGGGAGCTGTTTGACGAAGCAGATGCCCGGCAAGCCCTTGCTATGGCCGAAGAGGCGCTCGAGCTGGCCGAGAGTATCGGTCAAGACAGGTAAAACTGTGGACGCCAACGTGTTCGTTCAAGGCCCACGCCGAGCTCTGGGGCAACCCCAGCCTCAAACGCATCCTCGCCGGCTTTCTCATCGGCACACATGCCGGCGCCTTCGCAAACCGCTTCTTGACCTTCGACAGCAAGACCTTGCCGGAACCGGAAATCGTGACGCCAGCGAGTCGCTAACGCTTCGTTGGAGTTTCGTTGGGGCCTGGTTGGGTAAGCTCGAGCAACGAGGAGGGACGTGATGGAACAGTACCAAGTCGACCATTTGCTGCTTCTTGTAGGCAGTAATCCCGTTCCCAATGCCGTCGCTGGCAAGTTGCTGGTTAAGCCTGGTGGTACGATTACGCTTATCTGCTCTGAAGACTCACTTATCGTTGCACAACGACTCAAAAGCTGGTTGGTAAGAGATGGCATCAAGGTGCGCGAACCAAATGATAGTAAAGTTGACCCCACCGACCCAACTTCCATCTTTACTATTGTCAGGAAAGCTCTCGACAAAACCCCTGATGTGAGTGTTGGACTCAACTACACGGGGGGTACCAAGGCGATGTCGGTGCATGCCTACCGGACGGTCGAGCAGTGGGGTAAGGAAAAAAACGTGCAACCAAAGTTTAGCTATCTAGATGCGCGTACTTTAACTATGGTTTTTGATCCTGAAGATCCCCAGAGTGGGTCTAACTCACAAAACGTATCAGTCGGTAATCAAGTTGAATTGAAACTGAGCGAAATTATGGAGCTACAAGGTTGGCAGATTAATTGGGAAAAGGAGTATGTGCAGACTCCCCTTTTCCCTAGAACTGCCGCGGCCTTAGCGCGCCTTTATGCTGGGGGAGACAAGAAAACGCGTCACTGGCTAGACTGGCTGAAGTATCTTGAGAGCAGCATCAAAAAGCCTAAGGGTGACGGTCAGCAAGCATTAAGTCAAGAAGAGATAAACGTGCTTCAGCTCCCCTGGGTAACTTCAACAGAGGGTTCTCAGTTAAGACAGGTAGTTGACACACTAAAATCCGAACTAGGTTTAGTAGATTATTTTGCTTTTAGTAAGTTGAGCAGAATCATGGGTGCTGGAGAGTTTGTCGAATGGCTGAAAGACAAATGGCTCGAACACCACGTGTTGGATATAGTCAAAAACCAACCCGACTTACATGATTGTGTTCTCAGCTTAAGAACTGACGCAGTCGAGTTTGAAGTCGATGTGGTTGGATTGAAAGGGTATCAATTATTTGTCTTTTCGTGCACTACAAGCAGTTCGAAAAGTGCTTTGAAACAAAAGCTCTTTGAAGCCACAACCAGGGCACGGCAGCTTGGTGGTGATGAAGCCTGCGCGGCGCTAGTCTGCCTCTATGACGATGCAAGCAAGCTGCAAAAAGAAGTTCGCGACATCTTTGGTGAAAATAACGGGTCTGAGCGTATCAAAGTTTTGGGGCGTGAGCATCTTGCCAATCTTTCGGATGAGATAGCAGGCTGGATCAAGCACCAAAGTAATGCACAGTGAGGAGACATGCACCTACTCATCGTTGACACCACCGGCATCCAGCCTTACATCTTCGGTAGCAACCGCCTGCGTGAAAATGTTGGGGCGTCGCACTTGGTCAAGCAAGCAACTGAGGCGTGGGCCCGAGAAGCCCTGGAGAGTGCCGTACCAGCACGACACAACTGGCAGACTGATGGCACGCTTGACACCACAAAGCGCATCGAAGCTGGCGCTATCGACGCCGAAGTTGTCTATGCCAGCGGCGGCAATGTCGTCGTCATTTTCAAAGAGGGCAGTACGGCGCAAAGATTCACTGCCGAACTCTCCAAAATTACCCTTTGTAAAGCGCCAGGCCTGCAACTGGTCATGGCGCAGAAAGAATTTAATGGCTTAGGCATCAAGCAGTTACCTATCGATGACACTTTCAAATTGCTGGATTGTCAAAAGCGCCAGTTGCAGTATGCCTCGACACCTCTGTTAGGCGTAGCAGTAACAACGCGGTGTCAGTCAACGGGGCTGCCTGCCGTGGGCTACGTTCCTGCTAAACAGGGCGACCCAGCATCCGCCTATCCAGCATCCGGCGAGGTTCTCGCCAAGTGGTATGCGGGCGATGATTCGCATAGCGCGCTGCACAAACAGTTTGAAAGCATTCTTGGACAACGGTTTGCGTTTCCCAAGGAGATGGACGACTTGGGGCGCAGCGAGGGTGAGCACAGTTACGTCGCCGTCGTTCACGCCGACGGCAACGGCATGGGACAGCGCATTCAGGATATTCGTAAAACAATTGCTGATGACCGCGAATACATCACGAAAATTCGCCAATTTTCCCAAGAGCTTAACGACGCTACGCAGCGGGCGCTGACGTCAACACTTAACACACTTAAAACGTTAGCCAGCGGCGTTCAAGATGGCTGTATCAAACACCGAAAGATGCCAGATAAGCTTTGCATAAAGCTTAAAAAAGAAGATAACAGGTGGCTTCTTCCCTTCCGCCCCATCGTGATAGGTGGTGATGACGTCACCTTCATCTGCGACGGGAGGCTAGGGCTTTCGCTGGCGCTCCATTACCTTAAGCAATTTGAGCACGAGACGGCACATCTCTCGGATGGCAAAGGCAAAGCAACCGCATGTGCAGGTGTTGCTATCGTTAAATCGCACTATCCCTTTGCCAAAGCTTATGCACTCGCCGAAGAACTGACCAGTAACGCCAAGGCTTATTGGCGCACGCTGGCGAACTACGATGGTGCTTGCATCGATTGGCACATGGCATTTTCTGGGCTGTATGGCAGTATTGAGACAATTCGAAAACGCGAATATAGCGGCGGCCTAACCATAAGGCCGCTCACACTAAAATCCAATCCCGGTTCGAACGATGGAGACAAAAGCTGGCCAGTTTTACAACGTGCGCTAGAGTCTTTCCAAAGCGAAGAATGGCTCGGCAAACGCAACAAAATGAAGGCGTTGCTTGAAGCGTTAAGAGAAGGGGCAAGTGGAGTCGAGCGATTCCAAAAAATGTATCTCGCGAAAATCGGTCAGAAGCTGCCGGATGTTGGGCTTGGCGGTGATGTCCAGACCAAGGGTTTCTATGGTCAGCGAACCCCCTACTTTGATGCCATCGAACTTGCCGACTGGTACCTACCGCTCAATGATGACAGCACGGGAGAGCAAAGTCATGACAACGCTTGAACTGCACTTTAAGCTACTAAGCGATGCGACCTTTGGGCGTGGCGACGGCGTGGCTGGGCTGGTGGATGCCGAAGTCGAGCACGACGCTTACGGCCTGCCGTTCTTACGCGGCCGCACGCTAAAAGGGCTTCTTGTCGAGGAGTGCAGCAATATCCTCTATAGCTTGCGTGGGCATGCACGCTACAATGAGCTTGAAAGTGCATCGCGGCGGCTTTTTGGCAGCCCTGGCAGCAGCCTAGATAGCGCTGGCATCCTGCGCGTTGGTGGGGCGCAGTTGCCACGGGACTTGCGCGAGGCCGTGCGGGCCGCTATCGACGACAAAAATAACACCCTTACAGCGACCGATGTTCTCGAGTCTCTGACTGCTATCCGCCGGCAAACTGCCGTTGATGCTTCAAACGGCACGCCAGACGAGGGTAGCTTGCGTGCGATGCGCGTTATCCTTCGGGAAGCGCACTTTACCGCACAGCTCGACTTTGTAGATGAGCCGAGTGACATTGACATGGAGCTGGCACTTCTGGCGGCTTGCGTCAAAGGCTTTCGGCGTGCTGGTACGGGGCGCAACCGCGGGCGCGGCAGACTGGTAGCCTGGCTCAATGACGAAACGTACACCGATCAGAACTTTGGTGTCTTTAAGGCTCTGGTGCTGGAGGAAGCGGCATGAAGGCGATTCGCTACCGCGTTACGCTACTCGAGCCCACGCTGATCGCCAGCTTCGGTGGTGCGCCCGACAGCGTTGAAAGTTTCGACTACCTGCCCGGCAGCGTACTGCGCGGCATCTTTATCGGCAATTACATGCGCCAGTACACACTAAGAGAGCTAGATGCCACAGACGCGACCGTGCGCAGGCTCTTTTTTGACGGCAGCACACGCTTTCTCAATGGTTACCCACTCGACCGTACCCATCCGGGCAAGCGCATGCTCCCAACACCCCACTCATGGCGTAACAAAAAAGGCGACGAAACCGCCGTCTTTGACCTCGCTGTTGATGATGAAATATCTAAAGATGAAGAACTCAAACCAGTTAACAAACCGTTTTGCCTTGTGAGTGAAAAGGTGCAACTCCACCGACCCGAAAAACTACTGACCATCCATACTCGTCGTACACGCCGATTTGGGCGGGCGGTGTCGGGAGCAAAACTCAAGCTGGAAGCTGATGATATCGAAGGGGCGATCTACCGATACGAAGCGTTGCAGGCTGGTCAACACTTTGAAGCCATTATCCTGTGCGATCAGGATGAGGACGCTGACGCTCTAAGCCAATTTGTAAGCGGTGCGGTACTCCTTGGGAAATCGCGCAGCGGGGGGTACGGTCGTGCATGCATTGAAATATGTGAGATCGAAGAAGATGACTGGTTTGAAGCAAGTTATGACGTTCATCAGTCACCGCTTATCGTCACGTTGCTGAGCGACACGCTAATCCGCGACGATGCTGGGCAGTACACCACTGATGTCAAGGTTGTTGAACGTCTACTGGCTCAAAAGCTGGACATAGAACTATCTCTTCACGATGCGTTTGTCAAAACACAGATCATCGGCGGCTTTAACCGAAAGTGGGGGCTGCCCTTGCCGCAAACTCAGGCACTGCAAGCAGGCAGTGTGTTGGTGTTCGACACCGATGAGACGCCCGACGAAGACAGGTTGACGCAGTTACTTTGGCAAGGCATCGGTGAGCGGCGGGCTGAGGGCTTCGGGCGGGTTGCTGTGAACTGGCAAGCGTTAGAAGAGCTTAAAGTTACAGATAATGATGGCAAAAATGGCTACGAAAAGAATCGGAATATCGCCAGTGATGAGGGCAAGGAAATAGCGGGGCGAATGCTACATCGAATGCTCGGGGAGCAGGTAGAAGCGGCCATTATGCAATCAGCCGATCGCTTCGGTCATCAAATTCGCAACCCCAGCAAAAGTCAGTTCAACGGCCTTCGCATGGTGATTCAGCGGGCACTCAGGCAACCGCCAGATGAAGGGCGACGTGCTATTGCTAACTACCTTGATTCCTTAGAAGGGCGTAAATCAACGCGAGAGCAGTTCAGCCGCGACCGTGTAGCAGGAAAAGACATTTTGGAGTGGATCCGAGAACGCGCAACTGATGAGCACATTTGGCAAGAGTTAGACATTGGCAAGCTGCCGCAACTCGGTGATCTACAAGCAAAGCTCGATGCTGCGCAAGCCTACAACTATAACCTGCGCCTGGTTGACGCCGTGCTGGCTCGAGCCGCCAAGTCCAAAGGGGGTAACGAATGAACCTCTGGGAGGCCAAACATTCACGCAAAATCACCGAGCGCATCGTCATCGAGGCAAATCTAGTGCTGAAAACACCTGCACACTTCGGCAACGGTGATGGGGATGAGATTATCGACATGCCCTTGCTGGTTGACCCGCTGGATGGTGAGTCACCCTTCCTCTCCGGCGCTTCTATTGCGGGTGCTTTAAGAAACTATCTGCGGGCCAACTTGAGAGGGTATAACGTACAACTTCCGGAACTTTCGGATGATACCTCTGTCCGAGAGGAACGGGAAAGCCTGGTGACCAGGCTCTTCGGTGGTTTCAAGGGGGATGACGAGGGTGAGCAAAGCCCGCTTATCATCGACGATGCCCTAGGCTCCAATGGCGGCATTGAACTGCGTGACGGCGTGAAGATCGACGGCAAGAGCCGCACGGCTGAAGAAGGCAAGCTTTTCAATCTGGAAACCTGGCAAGCGGGCACGACCTTCCCCTTGCGATTTGAACTCGTTATCCGCGAGCAAGATAACGCTACAGCTCTCAAACAAGCCTTGGCGACAGCCTTGCACGGCCTTGAAACCGGCGACATCACCTTGGGTGCGCGCAAACGGCGGGGCTACGGGCAAGTTGATATTCAAGGCAAATGGCATGTTACATGCTACGACCTCACCACAGCACAAGGGTTGGTTGGCTGGCTCGAGCAGAGCGGTGCTGCTACAGAGAACGCCAGCATCGCCACCGCGCTCGGCGTTTCGATGCTCGACCAGGATGCTCGCTGCTACTTTGACTTGTGCGCGACATTCCGTCTCGACGGCGCATTGCTGATTCGCGGTAACAGCATCCTCGGTCATGAAGGCCCTGACGCTATGTACTTGCACACAAAACGACTCGACAATAACTCCAATGACTTAACCCCTGTGATTTCAGGCACCAGCTTAGCTGGGGCGCTCCGTGCCAGAGCATGCAAGATCGCTCAGACGCTCGGCATAGTCCCTGGGATCGTTGTTGACATGTTCGGCGATATGGACAACAAGCAAAAACAGGCCAGCCGCGTCACGGTCAAAGAAACCGTAATTCGGCGACCGGCCAATACTGAACTGGTGCAAAACCGCATCAGCATCGACAGATTTACCGGCGGTGTCAAAGAAGGCGCACTCTTTAACGAACAACCCGTATTCGGCAGTGAGCAAACTGAGGTAACGCTCGAGCTACGCCTCATCAACCCGAAGCCGTCTGAGATGGGACTACTCATGCTGTGTCTAAAAGACCTGTGGACGAGCGACCTGCCTCTCGGCGGCACTAGCAGCATCGGACGCGGCAGAGTAAAGGGCAAAGAAGCGATACTCACCTGGCGCAACGGCAGCGCCGAATCAAAGATGTGGCGCATTGTCCAAGAGGGCAGCAAGCTGCGCGTCGAAGGCGCTAAGGACGAACTTGAACAATGGGTTGGCGATCTGGTGCAGGAGGTGAGCCATGCCGCGTGAGGTACGCACGATCAAGCCGTGCAACGCCAGGCTAACGTCAATCGCCCCCCCTGCGGATGACGACATAAAGCGTTGGCTCGAAGAACAAACCGCCTCACACAACCTCGAGTTTAAGTGGCTCCTGGCTCACGCTGATGACGGGGTAATCTGGGGGCGCATTGACGACCAAACCCTGCAGCTTTCGAGCGAAGTTAGCGACATATCCCCACCACTACGCAGCGAAACGCTACAAGCCGCCCGCATTTTTAGAGCGAGTGCCGAACTGCTCCTTTGGCGAGATGGCGATAACGCGTGGCACGCGCGGCTCATCGAAGACGACGTTCCCACCGAAGATACTACCTACCAAGAAGTTATCGATGAGCACCATATCCTGTGGGGAACCGATGCTAAGGCACTTGCACACGACTTTACTTTGATGCGTGACGGTGTTGAGGGTTTAGCCCACGCTGTGCCACGCTCTGTCAAGGGAACATTTGATGAACGTAGTCGACCACTGCGGTTGCACGTGCGCCATTATCTGCGCAAAGACGACATGGGTTTTGTTCGCATTCACACCAGCCGCCTTGTTGATCTGTCTGTGGAGAAACAGCCATGACCTTACCCAAGCACAAAAATCCAAGATCAGACCGCACCGCCAGCACACCTTATAACTTCGTGCCGCTGCCCGAAAAAGTCATTCCAGCTGTACCAAGCGCTGACAAGCTCCCCGACCACGACCGCTACGACGTAAAGCGCCATACAGGCTACTTCGACGTGACGCTTACTACTCGCTCGCCGCTGTATGTGCGCTGCCCGCTTACGCTGGACGCATTTTTGCGCCAGGAGCGTGGTGAGGACGAAAAGCTCTTCAAAGAGAAGAAGATTTCTTTCCGGGAGTTGATCAAAAATACCCCAGATTTTTTCTACACTCACCGTCTCGGTGAACCTGTGATTCCCGGTAGCAGCCTGCGGGGGATGCTGAGGAGCTTGCTGGAGGTTGTGAGTTATGGGAAGCTCGAGCGTGTTACTGAAAAAAAGCTTTTCTTTCGCACCGTAGACGACACAGCCGTTGGGCTCTACTACCGTAACCGGATGGTCGAAAAGGTCGAATCGGGGTTTCTCGTCCGTTCAAGTGACGGCTACGCGATCCGGGTTTGCCAAATGGCTCGTGTGAATCGGAATCAACTTAAAGGTCAGGTGTACCAAGGTAGCGGCCCCAATAAAACTCCAGTTTGGCGAAACAATTCTAATCAAAACTACCAGTGGCAACCAATTTGGGTGAAGCTCTCAGGGAATGGCCGCTTTGTCGAGGATTTGGCTTTGTCTTCACGTCCTAATTACCAAGAGGGACGACTGGTTATCACTGGAGACGCACCTAGGAAGACAAAGGAGTTTGTTTTCTTGCTACCTGGTGAGAATGCCGAGATACTCAATGTACCTGAGGCAATCATCGAGCGTTTTCACGATGACGATCAGATAACGCAGTGGCAAACTAAGGCTTTCCCGAGGAAAGAGCCTAAGGAAAACTATAGACAACGTGACGGCTTCCTAGGTACGAATCCTCAAGGTCCCGGAGAGCCGATCTTTTTCTTGCGTGAACAGGATGAGCTAACCTTTATCGGACGTGCGCAAATGTTCCGCTTGCCTTATCAATCAACACCACATGATCTTTTGCCGGAGGAGTTGCGTAAGGCATCTGTATTGGACTACGCTGACTCACTGTTTGGCTATGTCGGGCGTGACGACAAACAGAAGAGGCAAGGCGACAAGAGTCAAGCCTATGCAAGCCGTGTCAATATCACCGACGCCACGCTCATTGGTAAACCCGAGAATCTTTGGCTTTCAGAACAGCCGTTTACCCCCAAAATCCTTGCCTCTCCCAAACCTACGGCTTTTCAGCACTACCTCACACAGCACAATCCTGATGACCGCAAAAAACTGAATCACTATGGCAGTCCGCCAGCTGATACAACCCTACGCGGTCATAAGTTTTATTGGCATCAGAACAATCCCGCTGTTACTGAAATTGAAGAGCGTGATCCAAAGTGGCTCGATGAGAATGGCAGGGTTAAGTCAGATAGCACCCAACATACCTTATTCCGCCCCGTTCGCGACGGAGTGCAGTTTAAGTTCCACGTGTACTTTGAAAATCTCTCTGACCGCGAACTAGGCGCGCTCTGCTGGGTGCTGCATCCCGTTGGGTCTGAAGGTAAGGACTACTGTCACAGTCTCGGTATGGGCAAACCCTTGGGTATGGGCGCCGTGAAGCTGGAGGCGACGCTGTATCTGACCAACCGCGCCGAACGCTATAAGTCACTCTTTAACGGTGATGAATGGAAGTTGGGTTTAGAGGAGCCTCAAAGCTTGAGTGACAGGAACGTGCTGATTGAGCGCACTAAGACTTTTGAAAAGCACATCCTTTCCGAGCTTGCACCCGAGCCCACCTGTGAGCACTTGTACGGCTTAAAACGCATCGTCATGCTGCTAAAGATGCTCGAGTGGCCTGGCTACCCTGCTCAGGCGAGCGCCGACTTGTATCTCCAGACGGAGAATCGTCCCAACACGCGCTATATGCAACTGGACGAATTCAAAAAGCGCCCTGTATTATCCGACCCATCAGCTTTCGGTGAGCTAACTGGCAAGAGCGAACCAATAGAAAGCGTGTTTTTTGAGAAAAGCACTTCTGGTAACTGGCGCAACGACTTAGAGGGGTGTCAAGACGATTTAGAGAACTGGATAGTGCAGACCTATCAAAGCGATGTTGTCAATGCCGAAGAGAAAGTCAAGCGCATTTTGTCACTCACTCAGACGCATATTTCGGGGTTAGAGTTACTGATACCTCAACTCATTCGTAAGATACAGAAACGTTTAGCCAATTCAGCGCCATGAGAAACGCATCTGAAGCAGCGGATCGCTTATGAAAAACCACCTCATCCTCTCAACCTGCGGCACCAGCATCCTCACCAACACTCCTGATAGTGAGGTGCGAACCTTGGTAATTCGCAACGCCAACGCCAAACGTGGGGCGCTAGCGCCGGACGATTTGGCCAGGCTCGAGGCGCACATCGCGGCACGCCGTACCGAGTTGCTCGCCTGCACTAATCCGGCCGACGCCAAGTGGCTCAGCGCCGAGTTAAACGGCATTCTCAGCTACTACGACAATCAGCTAAGGGGGCGCGAGCGCGATCGGCACGTGCTGATTGTCAGCGACACTTTCCTGGGTGAGGCGGTCGGCGAGATCATTCGCGCCTGGTTGGGGGCGCAGGGCCTCAGCGTGCAGGTGCAGAAGTTCGCTGGACTTGTGACCGACGACTACTCGAGCTTTCGCAACGCAATGATTCAGCTTATCCGCTGGTGCGAAGAGACACTGCCCGGCTACCGCAGCGCCGACTACCGGGTGGTGTTTAACCTCACCGGCGGCTTTAAGAGCGCCCAAGGGTTCATGCAAACCGTCGGGATGTTCTACGCCGACGAAAGCGTCTACATCTTCGAGACTGGTAGCCTCTTGCGCATTCCCAGGCTGCCGATACGGCTCGATATCGACGGCCTCATGGCGCAGTACGGCGACAAACTGCGCCTCCTTAGCCACGGACAAACGCTGAGCACGCAAGAAGTGACCGGCATCCCGGAAACGCTGCTCTTTGAGGTTGATGGCGAAGTGACGCTTTCGGAGTGGGGAGAGCTGGTGTGGCAGCAAAGTAAACGTGCGCTTTACGGGCGCGACCTGCTTGCGCCCTTACCAGGGTTGCGCTTCGGCGACGGTTTCAGAAAGAGCGTCGAGCGGCAGCGATTGACCAGCGATCAGCTTGCCGTTCTCAACGAGCGGCTCGATCAGCTCAGCTTCGTCAGCCAAGGTAAAGGCAGCAATCTCAGGGGTTTGGATTTCAAAGCGCTCAAGGGCGATCCCAAACCACCTTCAACTCACGAGTGCGATATCTGGTCGGGTGACGAGCGGCGGCTGTTTGGGCACTACGCCGATGACGTCTTTGTCATTGATAATATCGCGAGAGGGCTACATTGAGCGGCTTCTCTTTGGTATTCAGCAGGACCTCGGCTCGTCACCGGACACGAGGATGCGGCTTTCCCGCTGAGCCCGGCCGCGCCCCGGTGCGCATCGCTTCGCTCGCTCAAACTTCGTACACTGGCTCTACCTCCGCGTCGCCCACGTGCTGCATGGCAAGGTTAAAACGCTCCTTTGCGACTGGCCCGCGACCGTCGAAGCGGTGATCTTCGACCATAATCCGCATTAAGGAGAAAAGCTATGGAAACGCTAAAGTTGACCACCACCATCGATCCTGACGGCCACTTGCGCCTGGATGTGCCCACCAACTTGCCTGCGGGCGAGGTCGAATTGGTCATTGTGCTGAGTAAGCCCAGGCAGGTGCGTTACGACTTTTCCGACTTAGTGGGCAGGCTGGCTTGGAAAGGTGACGCCTTGGCCACGCAACGAGACCTGCGCGATGAATGGTGAACGCTACCTGCTCGATACCAGTGCCGTCATCTCACTCCTGGCCGGCAACAAAACTCTTGCCGAACGCCTCGAAAGGGCTGATTGGATTGGCCTCTCGATCATCACCCAGCTCGAGTTTCTGGTCTTTCCCGAGCTGACCGAAGCGGACAAGAGCCTGTTTGAAGCCTTCGCGGCACGTGTCGAGGTCGTTGGCTTGACCACCTCACAGAAAGAGCTCTTGTCGTACATTATCGAGCTACGCGGAGCGCGTATGCTGAAACTACCGGACGCGATCATCGCGGGCACGGCACGCCACTACCGGGCCACCCTCGTAACCGAGGATAGGCATTTTAGCGGCGTGCCCGGACTCGATGTACTAGAACCGTAATGGCTGTCAAAGCGAGGTAAGGGAATAACGCTACTCTACGACTCGCCCGCGACTGGCGACATGGTTATTTTCAACCATAATCCTTACTGAAGAGAGGAGATGAGCCATGGCCGAGCAAACAGTCTCATCACAACGAGCCACGCTGGAAGCGGAACTAAAGCGGTATCTTCCGCTACTTCGCGAGCACTACGATCCGGAGCGCATCCTCCTTTTTGGCTCACTGGCTCACGGAAGCGCGAGCGACTGGTCCGACATAGACCTGGTCATCGTCAAGGAGACCGAGAAGCGTTTTCTAGACCGCACCAAGGAGGTGATGCGGCTGCTAGAGCCTCGCGTGGGGGTGGATATTCTGGTCTATACCCCTGCTGAATTCGCGCAGCTGTCCCAGGAACGGGCCTTTGTGCGAGAAGAGATCGTGAGTAAAGGCAAGGTGCTTTATGAACGCGGCAAGTGAACGCTGGCTCGCCTTTGCCGGTGAGGACTTGCGCATGGCGGAGCTGGCAAAGGCCGAGGGGCTGTATAACCAGGTCTGCTTTCACTGCCAACAGTGTGCCGAAAAGGTGGTGAAGGGGCTTCTCGCTCACCAGGGGCAGACGCCGCCGCAAACGCACCGGCTGGGTGACCTGCTGGGACTGATCGATCTCAACCCGCTAGCATCCATCGCCTCAGAGGTCCAACTGCTTGACCGCTTCTACATCCCCACGCACTACCCCGATGTGCTGCCGGGCGCTCTGCCTGAAGGATTGCCCGGTGCCGACGATCTAATCATCTTGTCAAGCACCGATCGGCCGCTTCTGAATCGGCTAGCTGAATATAGGCCCCATAGTTTCCCGGTAGATATCAACGTCAGCGCCCGAGAGATTCGCCACCTGCGCATGAGTTACGAGGAGTATCTGCAGTGGGTGAGCGAGGCGTACTAGGGTCGTCAGGAGCACGCTTTGAAAGCGCCCGTTTACATCTTCTCAAACGGCGAACTCTCGCGCCAGCAGAACACTTTGCGCTTCGACGGGCCCAAAGGGATGCGCATGGTGCCGGTCGAGACCACCAGCGAAATCCACGTCTTCGGCGAGGTAGCTCTGAACACCCGGGCACTCAACTTTCTGACCCAACATGGCATCCCCTTGCACCTCTACAACTACTACGGCTACTACGCAGGAAGCTACATGCCGCGCGAGCAGTACGTCTCAGGCTATCTGACGCTCCAGCAAGCCACCCATTACAACGAGTTCCCCAAGCGCCTGGCGCTAGCTCAGGCGTTCGTGCTGGGAGCGCTGCGTAACCTCGAAAAAGTCTTGATGTATTACCAGCGGCGCGGCCCTGGCAACTACGGCGAGGTGCTGGACAATATTCGCGACGCGCAGTACCTCGTCACCGATCAACAGGACATCGAAACGCTCATGGCACTCGAAGGCAATGCCCGCACCGTCTACTATCAAGTCTGGGACGGCATCCTGAACAACGAAGACTTCAAGTTCGAGAGCCGCACCAAACGTCCACCGCTAAATCGTGTCAACGCGCTGATCAGCTTCGGCAACAGCCTCATGTACGTGAGCTGCCTCTCCGAAATCTACCGCACCCACCTCGACCCGCGCATCGGCTTTTTGCACACCACCAACTACCGGCGCTACAGCCTGAATCTCGATCTCGCCGAGATTTTCAAACCGATCGTCGTCGACCGTATCATCTTCACCCTCATCAACAAGGGGATGCTGAACGCGAGCAGCTTCCAGAAAGACTCTGGCGGCATCTTTCTCAAGGAAAACGCCCGTCAGACCTTCCTCAAGGCTTACGACGAACGCCTCAAGGACACGCTGATGATGCCGCGTCTCAAGCGACACGTCTCGTATCGCCGCCTCATCCGCATGGAGTGCTACAAGCTGGAAAAGCATTTGATTGGCGACGAGCCCTATGTCCCCTACGTGGCGAGGTGGTAGGTGTACGTCATCATGGTCTACGACGTCGGCGTCGAGCGCGTGGTCAAGGTTTTGAAGACCGGGCGCAAATACCTGACCCACGTACAGAACTCACTACTCGAAGGCGAGCTCTCCCCTGCCCAGTACAAGCGCCTCAAGTTCGAGGTCAGCAGGATCATCGACGACACGCACGACACGGTGATGTTTTACACCCTGCGCTCGGAGGAGTTTCTTCACAAGGAACGCCTGGGCATAGCCACTAAAGAGCCAGGGGAGTTTTTGTAGCCAAAGGAGTGTCGATGTCTAATCCTGCAAAAACCTCGTGATACCGACACACCGGCATCAAGACAGAGTTCATCTCGTACTGATTGCGGAAACCGCAACCTTTTCCCTCTGAGATCGGTACACGATTGGCCGAAACATGCTATACTGTCCTCGTGTCACTGACGGGGCGACACGGGTTTTTAGCCTTCCTACGAGGGATTGAAACTTGAGTAGGTCAAAGCCGAAGCGGGGGCGGCTTGGGTTTTTAGCCTTCCTACGAGGGATTGAAACGGCATCAACCGGCTCCACTGGCGGCTGTTCAACCGGGTTTTTAGCCTTCCTACGAGGGATTGAAACGGCCCTCACGGATACGAGGTGAGAATATCCCGCCGTTTTTAGCCTTCCTACGAGGGATTGAAACGGGGCAGGAGGCGGGCGAGGACTACGACATCAAAAGTTTTTAGCCTTCCTACGAGGGATTGAAACTGGCCCATGACCCGCTCGACGATAACCCCCTGCGCCGTTTTTAGCCTTCCTACGAGGGATTGAAACGGGCATTAACATCGGCCCCTAGTTCTACTAAAACCCGGTTTTTAGCCTTCCTACGAGGGATTGAAACCTCGAATAGGTCTAGTGTCGCATCGTCAAGCAGTTGTTTTTAGCCTTCCTACGAGGGATTGAAACTGCGCCGCCGCAAGGTGTAACGGGGTCTGCCCAGAGTTTTTAGCCTTCCTACGAGGGATTGAAACTCGTAGACCCCACCACGCCAACCCCCCCCCTAGTTCAGTTTTTAGCCTTCCTACGAGGGATTGAAACGTGATTTGAACTGCACTCATTGCGGGCTCCCTTCGGTGTTTTTAGCCTTCCTACGAGGGATTGAAACTGGCCTCGTACACCTCCTTGCGCCTTCCCAGACCCCGTTTTTAGCCTTCCTACGAGGGATTGAAACGTGGTTGTTCCAACAGCGACTTCGTAGTCCGTTGCAGTTTTTAGCCTTCCTACGAGGGATTGAAACTCGCTCTCCACCAGAGCGGCGCCGTGCCGCAAAAGGTTTTTAGCCTTCCTACGAGGGATTGAAACTACTGTTCATGGACCCTCCTTCGGGTCTGAGACCGTTTTTAGCCTTCCTACGAGGGATTGAAACGATTAGGTCAGTCACGGCCTACCTCCTTCGCAGTTCGGTTTTTAGCCTTCCTACGAGGGATTGAAACGGGGATGATCGCGCGCAGGCTGCCTTTGGCACCCGGAGTTTTTAGCCTTCCTACGAGGGATTGAAACGAGATCGGTGGCCTGTTGTCCGTGATGCCATTGAAGGTTTTTAGCCTTCCTACGAGGGATTGAAACGCGAGAAGGTCGTGGATAAATCCGAGCATGAGCTAGGTTTTTAGCCTTCCTACGAGGGATTGAAACTCCACGTCAAATCGCCGCGCTGGTCGGCAGCGTAGAGTTTTTAGCCTTCCTACGAGGGATTGAAACGTCGGTGGGGTGCTGGCTAGGCCCGAGGCCATGCCTGGTTTTTAGCCTTCCTACGAGGGATTGAAACGCGTCGGCTTCGCGCCCGATCTGCCCCGCGAAGTAGTTTTTAGCCTTCCTACGAGGGATTGAAACATGCCGAGGTCTACACCGAGCGAGCCCGTAGGTTCTGTTTTTAGCCTTCCTACGAGGGATTGAAACCACCTGAGAGCAAACATGGCCCATAACGCGACCATCGTTTTTAGCCTTCCTACGAGGGATTGAAACAACTGCGCGGCCTTGGCCGTCCCAAGCGCCTGGCTGATGTTTTTAGCCTTCCTACGAGGGATTGAAACAGGATATCACCAACAACGTCCGGCGCGGCCTAATCGGTTTTTAGCCTTCCTACGAGGGATTGAAACCACCCTAGCGCGACCTATACCCGGCGCCCTTGACGCCGTTTTTAGCCTTCCTACGAGGGATTGAAACCAGCAGGTATGGTGGCTAGCGAGTCAGGGTAGGAGTTTTTAGCCTTCCTACGAGGGATTGAAACGGGACTCCGCCAGGTAATGCGCTAACAGGTAGTCAGGGTTTTTAGCCTTCCTACGAGGGATTGAAACCGCTTCATGGCGGGTTAGTTGGTGCCCTACCAATCATGTTTTTAGCCTTCCTACGAGGGATTGAAACACGGTCGGGTGGTGAACTTCTTCCGCGTGCTGCGGGGTTTTTAGCCTTCCTACGAGGGATTGAAACCGGCTTCATACGCACGGGCGGGAGCCTCGAAATACGCGTTTTTAGCCTTCCTACGAGGGATTGAAACTCGATATTGGGCAGGCGACCGTCTAACACCGGCAGGGTTTTTAGCCTTCCTACGAGGGATTGAAACGTAACGCAATCCCTTCGGGGGCGTTCGTGTACACTGTTTTTAGCCTTCCTACGAGGGATTGAAACAGACCATGCACCGGCTGACTAATCCCGCTGGCTCCGGGTTTTTAGCCTTCCTACGAGGGATTGAAACAAGCGCGAGATCGCCGACGCCGAAGCGGGCATCGCGCGTTTTTAGCCTTCCTACGAGGGATTGAAACCCACCGAACCCGATAGCACTGATTTCGTCAGTCTGAGTTTTTAGCCTTCCTACGAGGGATTGAAACGGGGATGATCGCGCGCAGGCTGCCTTTGGCACCCGGGTTTTTAGCCTTCCTACGAGGGATTGAAACTCCACGTCAAATCGCCGCGCTGGTCGGCAGCGTAGAGTTTTTAGCCTTCCTACGAGGGATTGAAACGTGCAAGAGCTGTTCCTTGGGGACGATGAGCTTATCGTTTTTAGCCTTCCTACGAGGGATTGAAACGTTGGCTAGTCTTGCGCGTGCCAACTGAGTGGGTAAGTTTTTAGCCTTCCTACGAGGGATTGAAACCTAGGTGCGCCGAGTTGTACAACGCCGCGTTGCAAGGTTTTTAGCCTTCCTACGAGGGATTGAAACGGGGATCGCGAGCTAGCGCCATGGCCGAAATGGCAGGTTTTTAGCCTTCCTACGAGGGATTGAAACTACTCAAGCTGCCGTTCGGCCTCCTTGTCTCTGTACCGGTTTTTAGCCTTCCTACGAGGGATTGAAACAGCTGATTGAAAAGGCCTTGATCCTGGCCGACCTCGGTTTTTAGCCTTCCTACGAGGGATTGAAACTACGAGCCTTTAGTGGTTTTGTTGTCACCGGCTGCGAGTTTTTAGCCTTCCTACGAGGGATTGAAACCTAGCTTGGGTGCTCTCACTGTCACCCCGTGGACGTGTTTTTAGCCTTCCTACGAGGGATTGAAACGCGGCCCAGGGGATGGCCAGGCCCCGGATCATGGCTGTTTTTAGCCTTCCTACGAGGGATTGAAACTCGTTATCATCGGCGTTAGTCGCACCGCGCCACGTGAGTTTTTAGCCTTCCTACGAGGGATTGAAACATGCTGTTCTTGAGGTTGCCGCGCTGCACCAGGATTGTTTTTAGCCTTCCTACGAGGGATTGAAACAACTGGCTGAAGAGATTGCCGCGCCGTTAGTCGGTGGTTTTTAGCCTTCCTACGAGGGATTGAAACAGTCCCTGCGCATCAATCTGGACAATGCGCTCGAGACTGTTTTTAGCCTTCCTACGAGGGATTGAAACCCCAGCGTTCTCGCAACGCTGGGCTACCGCCCATGGTTTTTAGCCTTCCTACGAGGGATTGAAACGGGAACCAGCAACGCGCTAGGCCGGCTGAGCGACTAGTTTTTAGCCTTCCTACGAGGGATTGAAACCTCAGTTTGCGTCAAACGCTCTTGTGTCGCTATCAGCGTTTTTAGCCTTCCTACGAGGGATTGAAACCGTCCGAGGTCTGCGCCTACGGGCACGACTGCCGGGGTTTTTAGCCTTCCTACGAGGGATTGAAACCCGGCGCCGACCAGATCACCCAGGCCGATGTCGGCAAGTTTTTAGCCTTCCTACGAGGGATTGAAACCCTAGAACTACCTCACCGCTTTCGTCGATGCGGTAGGTTTTTAGCCTTCCTACGAGGGATTGAAACCTGAGATTGACATCTACCCCAACGGGCACATGCAGGGTTTTTAGCCTTCCTACGAGGGATTGAAACGAGTGCCGTAATGCCCGCTAGCTCGTCCAGTAGGCGTTTTTAGCCTTCCTACGAGGGATTGAAACGCGGATTGAACTTGGTAAGCAGCCATTCCAGTAATGGTTTTTAGCCTTCCTACGAGGGATTGAAACCCGGTCCAGTAGGTATGCCAGTGGGCCGCCCGGATGTGTTTTTAGCCTTCCTACGAGGGATTGAAACAGGCTCGAGCTCCAGAACTACGTCCGCCTGGCTGGGTTTTTAGCCTTCCTACGAGGGATTGAAACGTCTCCTTCGTCCAACATTGCCAGCGGCACAGGTGGGGTTTTTAGCCTTCCTACGAGGGATTGAAACTTGGATCGACCGGGCGAGTGCTCGCTGGGGCGAGTTGTTTTTAGCCTTCCTACGAGGGATTGAAACTTGAGGCGCACCCGCTCGCCTGGGCGGATGTGTGGCGTTTTTAGCCTTCCTACGAGGGATTGAAACTCAGCACTGACGGCCGCAGCGGGCCGCATCGCCTCGGGTTTTTAGCCTTCCTACGAGGGATTGAAACGCGACCTCTTTCTCGCTGTCGTCGCTCCATGTGCCGGTTTTTAGCCTTCCTACGAGGGATTGAAACTAGGCCTGCTCGACGACCTCGCGGTAGTCGCTGGCGCGGTTTTTAGCCTTCCTACGAGGGATTGAAACCGAGACTATGGCCACCCAGGGCAGATTGGCGTCGAATGTTTTTAGCCTTCCTACGAGGGATTGAAACCCGAGCGAGCACTTTGTTCGGCTCGAGGCTGCGGTGTTTTTAGCCTTCCTACGAGGGATTGAAACATACCAGCGGAACGACGGTGACGGCCGTCATCATCCCAGTTTTTAGCCTTCCTACGAGGGATTGAAACGTCGTGAGCACTTCGGTCTGACTGTCGAAGCACTTGGGTTTTTAGCCTTCCTACGAGGGATTGAAACGAAACCGACACGCGGGTGCCGGCTTTCAAGAGGGGTTTTTAGCCTTCCTACGAGGGATTGAAACAAGAGTCGTTCAACCGGCTCATCGGCACCATGCGGTGTTTTTAGCCTTCCTACGAGGGATTGAAACATAGCGCCGAGGGACGGCGACCTGCTCGGCGCAAGCGGTTTTTAGCCTTCCTACGAGGGATTGAAACCCGTATATGTCATAGAGCTTCATGTCAGTCCCTCTCGTTTTTAGCCTTCCTACGAGGGATTGAAACAGACCACCGCCCGCTATCCCGGCTACCGCCGCCCGCGTTTTTAGCCTTCCTACGAGGGATTGAAACCGCTCGCCGGTGTCTTCGAGGAAGTCACGCTCTCGGTTTTTAGCCTTCCTACGAGGGATTGAAACTAGAGGTCGGCTCCGGAGAGGTTGGCTCCGGAGAGGTTTTTAGCCTTCCTACGAGGGATTGAAACTGGTTCGGCCCGACGCGCGTAGTGCTGGCGTCAGCTGTTTTTAGCCTTCCTACGAGGGATTGAAACTGCAAACCGATGCAATTGCACGCTCGTCAACGGTAACGTTTTTAGCCTTCCTACGAGGGATTGAAACACCACATTGCTACGCCCAAAGACCACAAAACTGATTGTTTTTAGCCTTCCTACGAGGGATTGAAACGCGATGTGCTGGGCCTCGTCGACCACGTAGTGCGCGTTTTTAGCCTTCCTACGAGGGATTGAAACAGGCCTGGCGCTACGCAGACGAGTTCGGCTACGACGTTTTTAGCCTTCCTACGAGGGATTGAAACATACCTTTGGCTCCGGAGAGGTCGGCTCTGTAGAGGGTTTTTAGCCTTCCTACGAGGGATTGAAACTGCGCAGGCTACGGCTGGACGCCTGATGACGTGGCCGTTTTTAGCCTTCCTACGAGGGATTGAAACTGGAGCCTGGGTGGCTTTGAGGTGGTGGTGGGTGTAGTTTTTAGCCTTCCTACGAGGGATTGAAACACGAGCGATCTCTACATCGACGACGAGTTGATAGCGCCGTTTTTAGCCTTCCTACGAGGGATTGAAACGGGTAAGGCCCCCTACCCAGCCCATTACCCGGCCGGTTTTTAGCCTTCCTACGAGGGATTGAAACACTATCATTCAGAAACAACATGGCATAGCCAAGGCCCTGTTTTTAGCCTTCCTACGAGGGATTGAAACCGGCGCCTTCAGCCCTCCCAGCACGGCAAAGTTTGCGTTTTTAGCCTTCCTACGAGGGATTGAAACCCGCTGTGCCTCATGGCAATGCCAGATTTGCATCTTGTTTTTAGCCTTCCTACGAGGGATTGAAACCCGGGGTCGTCGGCATCGTTCTTGACCGCATCCTCGTTTTTAGCCTTCCTACGAGGGATTGAAACTAGCTGCTTCGCGTCGTACACGGGCCGGGAGAGGCCGTTTTTAGCCTTCCTACGAGGGATTGAAACAAGCGCGGCTTCGAGCTCCACGGCTTCGACGGCAAGTTTTTAGCCTTCCTACGAGGGATTGAAACAGGCCTGGCGCTACGCAGACGAGTTCGGCTACGACTCGTTTTTAGCCTTCCTACGAGGGATTGAAACCTGGCAGTAGTAACCGACTACGAACACAAGTTAGTGGTTTTTAGCCTTCCTACGAGGGATTGAAACTAAGCGTGCAGCACCGAACACCAGGAGGCACCGGGGAGGTTTTTAGCCTTCCTACGAGGGATTGAAACACCCTCTCGATGGTCGTCCACGGGATGCGCCATAAAGTTTTTAGCCTTCCTACGAGGGATTGAAACGGAGTCCATCACCATCAACCTCCCCCACGGCGTACTGGTTTTTAGCCTTCCTACGAGGGATTGAAACCGCACCGTAGGAGCCGGTGACGCGGTAACTGGGTCCAGTTTTTAGCCTTCCTACGAGGGATTGAAACGCACACCGCCGGATTGGACCAGGACGCGGCTAAAGAGTTTTTAGCCTTCCTACGAGGGATTGAAACAAGCGCAACCACATGATCATGCGCCGCAGAATCAAGTTTTTAGCCTTCCTACGAGGGATTGAAACAAGTACCGCCGGCTGGACCTGGCCAGCGGCAACGAGAGTTTTTAGCCTTCCTACGAGGGATTGAAACGGGACATCCTGCACAAGCAAAGCAGCCACCTGGTTTCTAGTTTTTAGCCTTCCTACGAGGGATTGAAACCCGGTGTAGACCAAGGTGAGATTCGGACGGCGACCGTGTTTTTAGCCTTCCTACGAGGGATTGAAACTCAGGGAGGTGTGCTTAGAGACCACGTGCGACATTGTTTTTAGCCTTCCTACGAGGGATTGAAACGACACTGGAAGAGGCTACCGAGTGGCTGAAAGAGCGGTTTTTAGCCTTCCTACGAGGGATTGAAACGGCATGGGGAGAGTCAGGCCTTCTTGCGCACCGCGAGGTTTTTAGCCTTCCTACGAGGGATTGAAACACCTATGAGGGTGCCAGCCCCGCCGAAGCGGGGCTTTGTTTTTAGCCTTCCTACGAGGGATTGAAACTTGACCACTCACCGGCGCGCCATATCCCTCCGGCTCGGTTTTTAGCCTTCCTACGAGGGATTGAAACCGGATCGCCAGCCGGTGCCGGTTGCCGACGCGGCAGTTTTTAGCCTTCCTACGAGGGATTGAAACTTAACATCATCGTCGGCCTCCTGACCGGCGACCTCGGTTTTTAGCCTTCCTACGAGGGATTGAAACTGAGCTCGCCCAAGAGCTGGCGAGCTAGGAAGGACGGTTTTTAGCCTTCCTACGAGGGATTGAAACCGGGTGCAGCTCCCGGACCGGAGGACTACGGCAGACCGTTTTTAGCCTTCCTACGAGGGATTGAAACAACAGCTTTAAGATGATTGGCAGCGGGTTGGTGTAGTTTTTAGCCTTCCTACGAGGGATTGAAACTTGGTATGGCCGGCGCGGTGAGTGTGTCTCCCCGCCGTTTTTAGCCTTCCTACGAGGGATTGAAACTGGAGGCTGGAGCGGCTGCCCAGGGCGGGCCGGTTGGGTTTTTAGCCTTCCTACGAGGGATTGAAACGCGGCCTTACAGCAGGCGGCACGCCTGCGATCCGATCGTTTTTAGCCTTCCTACGAGGGATTGAAACTTGGGACGGTACGGCATGGTCGTTGCTCCAAATCGCGTTTTTAGCCTTCCTACGAGGGATTGAAACCCGGCCGGCTCGCAGCGGAAGAGGACCTCTGATGGTTTTTAGCCTTCCTACGAGGGATTGAAACTCGCCCTTGAGGAGGGCACCTTCCGTTTCAACCGCCCCGTTTTTAGCCTTCCTACGAGGGATTGAAACTACACCCGGGCTTGCTCTGACTATCTCCACGAACTGTTTTTAGCCTTCCTACGAGGGATTGAAACGCGCGTCAGCCGCTACCCGCCGTCGCGGAAGCGTTTTGTTTTTAGCCTTCCTACGAGGGATTGAAACCGGAATGGCGGAAGCTAGATGAGCGCCGAGATGAGCGGTTTTTAGCCTTCCTACGAGGGATTGAAACTGACCAGCGCCGGGAACATCCGCTTCGACGCCGAGGCGTTTTTAGCCTTCCTACGAGGGATTGAAACGAGGCGGGCTACATCCTGGCAGAGCTTGCCGGCCGGGTTTTTAGCCTTCCTACGAGGGATTGAAACCCGATCCGGAGGTGTTGGCCGAGCGGCCGTTCTGGAGTTTTTAGCCTTCCTACGAGGGATTGAAACTCGTCAACGACCAGACGGTCGCCAAGACCAACGGCACGGTTTTTAGCCTTCCTACGAGGGATTGAAACGAATACGGCGCCCTTCGGAACGGTGTCTGGGGTCGTTTTTAGCCTTCCTACGAGGGATTGAAACTGCACTACCTGCACACGCCGCCCAGCGACGAGCTCGAGTTTTTAGCCTTCCTACGAGGGATTGAAACAAGATCTCAAAGAGTACGCTGCCGTAGCCAGCGGCGGTTTTTAGCCTTCCTACGAGGGATTGAAACCGGCGATATCAACGGCAGCTTCGGCGCCACCGAGTACGGTTTTTAGCCTTCCTACGAGGGATTGAAACGTGACGCTCTCAACAAACGGCAAGGTGGTGACAAGCGTTTTTAGCCTTCCTACGAGGGATTGAAACAGCGCTATGACGATATTTCCGCCGACCCCCTGCAACGTTTTTAGCCTTCCTACGAGGGATTGAAACGCCCATTCAACGGTGTCGAGGAGCCAGGGCATGATCGGTTTTTAGCCTTCCTACGAGGGATTGAAACTCGGAGGCGCAGATCCAACAGCAAGCGTTGGCTATGGTTTTTAGCCTTCCTACGAGGGATTGAAACCGAGCTGTTGAGCCCGACCATGAGGTTCCCGCCCAGGTTTTTAGCCTTCCTACGAGGGATTGAAACACGGGCTCAGCTCATGAGCGGCCTCCTGCTGCCCTGTTTTTAGCCTTCCTACGAGGGATTGAAACATGCCGACGCTGATCCAAGCGCCGTCCTCCAGGCCCCGGTTTTTAGCCTTCCTACGAGGGATTGAAACGCGTACCAGAACTCTCGCTCGAAAGGGGCCGCGGATGGTTTTTAGCCTTCCTACGAGGGATTGAAACTGGGACGCTGGCAGCATTCAGCCAGTTCTGCGCTCTGTTTTTAGCCTTCCTACGAGGGATTGAAACTACCAATGGTTGGCTAAGGGTCGAGTGGCGACATCCGGTTTTTAGCCTTCCTACGAGGGATTGAAACTGAACTCTACACCGAGGGCCGGTATCTGCCGGTACGGTTTTTAGCCTTCCTACGAGGGATTGAAACCATCCTGGGTGGCGGCTCTATGATGACATACGCAAAGTTTTTAGCCTTCCTACGAGGGATTGAAACACGGTCATCCCGTCACCGAAAATCTCAACCAGGTAGGTTTTTAGCCTTCCTACGAGGGATTGAAACGAACATGCCTGCTGCCAATAAGTAGGCCCGCCCGGGTTTTTAGCCTTCCTACGAGGGATTGAAACACGGAAGCGGCTCTGTCTGGCCATGGCCTCGATGAGTTTTTAGCCTTCCTACGAGGGATTGAAACCTGCAACCAGCGACAGCGCGCCACAAAGGCGCTGAGTTTTTAGCCTTCCTACGAGGGATTGAAACCACTCTGACGCCTAGCTCGCCGGCCAGATGCTCCACGTTTTTAGCCTTCCTACGAGGGATTGAAACCAACAGGAATTAAAGGCTAGGGGATGGACGATCCAGTTTTTAGCCTTCCTACGAGGGATTGAAACTAGGCATGCAGGATGGTGCACCACGTGGCACCCGGGAAGTTTTTAGCCTTCCTACGAGGGATTGAAACACGACGCAACTCGGCTAGGTTCTAACGAAGCACTTACGTTTTTAGCCTTCCTACGAGGGATTGAAACACCTCCCTAATCCGCGCGTGAATGCGTCGGATTAACGTTTTTAGCCTTCCTACGAGGGATTGAAACACGACCACACCATCACCGGCCCCTCAGGCCGTGAAGGTTTTTAGCCTTCCTACGAGGGATTGAAACAGCAGATACGAAAGAGTTCTTAGAGCTTTGCCGTTCGTTTTTAGCCTTCCTACGAGGGATTGAAACGAGTGTAGTCACTGCCTGGGCTACGGCTACCACTGGTTTTTAGCCTTCCTACGAGGGATTGAAACTGGGGGAGGGTCGTTTGCAGATTGGAACGCCAGTTTTGTTTTTAGCCTTCCTACGAGGGATTGAAACTAACGACGGCTCGCCCGGAGGGCGGGGCCGTCCGCAGTTTTTAGCCTTCCTACGAGGGATTGAAACCAGAACGCCCTGGCGCTGCAACCCGACATCAACGAGGTTTTTAGCCTTCCTACGAGGGATTGAAACGGGCGTGGTGGTCTTTACCAGAGACGACATGCGCTGTTTTTAGCCTTCCTACGAGGGATTGAAACGCGATCATCACCAGCCATGCCCACGAGCAGGACTGCAGTTTTTAGCCTTCCTACGAGGGATTGAAACCGCGCAATCCAGAGCGCCTCGCTAATCATGTCTAGTTTTTAGCCTTCCTACGAGGGATTGAAACACGCCGAGAGGGAGGTGGCAATGCAACCCGCGCCGAGTTTTTAGCCTTCCTACGAGGGATTGAAACTTGGTCTGGCGGGGTCAACCATCGAGGAGTAGGAGGGTTTTTAGCCTTCCTACGAGGGATTGAAACTTGGCCCCGCGCCAAGAACCAGGCCCGGATCATGGTTTTTAGCCTTCCTACGAGGGATTGAAACGGAGACTGGGGTAACTACGAGTACGTCCACGTTAAGGTTTTTAGCCTTCCTACGAGGGATTGAAACGCGACCGCGGCACGCGGCGGTAAAGCATCCGAGTCCGTTTTTAGCCTTCCTACGAGGGATTGAAACGCAACATGCCTTAATCTACCGCGTGCGCGGCGCTTCGTTTTTAGCCTTCCTACGAGGGATTGAAACTCGTAGACGAGGCTGGTGATGTCGGCTACGACGACCTGTTTTTAGCCTTCCTACGAGGGATTGAAACCTATGTGTTCGGCCTCGGCGAGTGGCGCCTCCGCGTGGTTTTTAGCCTTCCTACGAGGGATTGAAACGCAATTACCTCCCGATCTCGTGACGGCCATTGCGTGGTTTTTAGCCTTCCTACGAGGGATTGAAACTGCAGCCTCTTCAGGCCATCCAGCAGGCATTCACTGTTTTTAGCCTTCCTACGAGGGATTGAAACCCACCCTGTTAGACCGTGCGAAAGATATCCGCGAGGGTTTTTAGCCTTCCTACGAGGGATTGAAACCAACCACGCCTCGCTCCAATAGAGCGGGAGGCCCTCGTTTTTAGCCTTCCTACGAGGGATTGAAACAGAGCGACCTGGACGACTATGGCCTCGACCCCTACGGTTTTTAGCCTTCCTACGAGGGATTGAAACGCAACATGCCTTAATCTACCGCGTGCGCGGCGCTTCTAGTTTTTAGCCTTCCTACGAGGGATTGAAACTCATGTAGACCCTGTTTACTGGGAGCGCTTGTGCGCAGTTTTTAGCCTTCCTACGAGGGATTGAAACAACTCATCATTGTCCCCTCATGCCCCCTCGTGATCGTTTTTAGCCTTCCTACGAGGGATTGAAACCGGTTTCTCATCCAGTTCTGGACCACGTGGTCGGAAGTTTTTAGCCTTCCTACGAGGGATTGAAACTTGTCCTCGGCGTTAACTTACCGCGCAGCCACAGGTTTTTAGCCTTCCTACGAGGGATTGAAACACGGCTGACTCGACCAGCGGGGTGCTGTCATGGATGCGTTTTTAGCCTTCCTACGAGGGATTGAAACACGGCCATGTCAAACGCCGCTAGATCCAAGCCAGGGGTTTTTAGCCTTCCTACGAGGGATTGAAACGGCGCTTCATTCTGGGCCAATGGGTGCAGGCCGAGGGTTTTTAGCCTTCCTACGAGGGATTGAAACAACTCATCATTGTCCCCTCATGCCCCCTCGTGATCGTTTTTAGCCTTCCTACGAGGGATTGAAACGTAATCCTCACCGCGGTGTAGACCTAGCGCCCTGGCCTGGTTTTTAGCCTTCCTACGAGGGATTGAAACGTGCTGAAACTGGTGCGCACCATCGAGAAACTGATGGGTTTTTAGCCTTCCTACGAGGGATTGAAACGATAGCGCGCTGGAGGGTCTTCGTGCGGTTCATACTGTTTTTAGCCTTCCTACGAGGGATTGAAACTAGCCGTGACCGACGCTGCTCCCATCGGCGTGTTCGAGTTTTTAGCCTTCCTACGAGGGATTGAAACAGCAGGACATCGCAGAGGAGGAGCGCCGAAATATCGAGTTTTTAGCCTTCCTACGAGGGATTGAAACACGCTCGCGCTCAAGGCCCTGGGACTGGCGAAGTTGGGTTTTTAGCCTTCCTACGAGGGATTGAAACGCCATCACTGGCCAAGGTGCGTCGAACTGGTCGTACCGTTTTTAGCCTTCCTACGAGGGATTGAAACTTTTCTGGGAGGGCCGAGGCGCAAAAAAATAAGCGGTTTTTAGCCTTCCTACGAGGGATTGAAACGCACGAACGCTCGCCGTCTAGCTGACGGATTGGCCCCGTTTTTAGCCTTCCTACGAGGGATTGAAACTGTTCCGGCTCGACCGTGCGCGGCTTCAGCTCATAGCGTTTTTAGCCTTCCTACGAGGGATTGAAACGTGCCGGGGCAGCACGGCGTGCCGAATCCGCTCACGGTTTTTAGCCTTCCTACGAGGGATTGAAACTCCTCGAGTGCCAAATGCTCCACGTAGATGTCGGGGTTTTTAGCCTTCCTACGAGGGATTGAGACTCAAGATGCTCTCGTGCTCGGCGGATGATCTGCTCACGTTTTTAGCCTTCCTACGAGGGATTGAAACCCGATGGACCGGATATAGTCGCCGATCCGCTCGAAGAGTTTTTAGCCTTCCTACGAGGGATTGAAACAACGTGCGCCCACGGATAGTGTGCTTGGACGCGCCGCGTTTTTAGCCTTCCTACGAGGGATTGAAACTTCACCGCCCCCGGATGGCTGACGATGAAGTCTCGAGTTTTTAGCCTTCCTACGAGGGATTGAAACCAACAGCTGGCCACTCTACCGCAGGAGCTCGAATACCGTTTTTAGCCTTCCTACGAGGGATTGAAACTCTCTACCTCGGCGGACTTTGGAAGCGCCTTCTAGGCTTGTACTGACGGCCATCCAGGCAACGGGGGAGTCGGTAGCGGTGCGCGGCCTCCCCCAAAGAAAAACCTGTGTGCTATACTTGGCCACAACCCTTTGGGGCGGGCCTGGACTCCCAAGACCCCATTGCTGGACGGTGCAGTGACCAGGCGCTGCCACCTAGTATTTTGGCCACCTTAGAAACCCCCTGCGCTGCGCCTCGTGGTAAGTTCGGTCGCGTGTCTCAAAAAATGTATGCCCGTCCACCACAAACCCGCTTTGGTACTCCGCCACGAACAGGACGTTGCGGTCGCGGGTGTCTTCGTAGCGCTTGATATAGCACTGTCTGAAGACCAGGGTGCGGCCGGTGTTCGCATCCTTAAGGGTTTTTAGCCTTCCTACGAGGGATTGAATTGGAGCACTGCCAGGGCGGTCGTCATGCGGTAGCCACCACCGTGTTAGCCTGACTATGCGCCTGCTTTCAGGCTCGGATACGGAGTAAGCGGACCATGAACACCATCCTCGTCACCGGCGCACTCGGGCAGATCGGCGCCGAGCTCGTCCCCGCCCTGCGCACCC
>Ga0208610_100021_pt1 | contig 81160 bp, 72 predicted proteins | sample SubbioR11Jul_8A2_FD_184815 | JGI IMG/M metagenome (GOLD analysis project Ga0208610, IMG submission 184815) | Serpentinite rock and fluid subsurface biosphere microbial communities from McLaughlin Reserve, California, USA - CR11Jul_8A2 (SPAdes) | ecosystem: Environmental > Terrestrial > Deep... | reverse complement strand
GAGGTCGGCATAGGCGGCTTGCAGCTCCAGCCCCGCCAGCGCGAGGCCAGGCACGCGCTGGCCAAGGCACAGCGCCGCAGCCCCCGCCCCGCACCCAAGGTCAAGCACGCTTTCCCCCGCCACTGCCGGGCAGGCGGCCGCAAGCAGCACGGGGTCGGTCGCGGCGCGGTAGCCCTTCCGGGGTTGCAGCAGACGGACCCGGCCGCAGAGAAACCCGTCGTCCGAGAGGTCCTCTGTGGCGAACATCAGGGGCTGACCGGGATGTCGTTGTCACGCAGGATGGCGGCGGCGCGGAAGTGGTCGCGGTCGGCCACCATCAACCGGCGCGGCAGGATGCCAAGGTTTCCGTCCAGGATGCTCATGTGGACGTCCAGCGGAAAGGTCGCTATACCCTCGCCCTCAAGCAGGACGGTGGCGAAGGCGATCATGGTGGGGTCGTTGGTGCGCAGAAGTTCCTTCATGGATTTCAGTTAATCCCGCCCTTCGCGCGGGGCAAGGGCGGCAGGCAGCATGGACGGTGCGGGCGAGACGGCGGTGGACAAGGCGATGGCGCCGCAGGACCGGCTGAGCGCCGCATTGGCCGACGACATGGCGGCGGTGAACGTCCTGATCCGCGCGCGGATGGCCAGCGAACACGCGCCCCGCATCCCCGAGGTCACGGCGCATCTGGTCGAGGCCGGGGGCAAGCGGTTGCGTCCCCTGCTGACGCTGGCCGCGGCGCGGATGCTGGGCTACGCGGGGCAGGACCATGTGAAGCTGGCCGCCACGGTCGAGTTCATCCACACCGCGACGCTTCTGCATGACGATGTGGTCGACGAAAGTCATCGGCGCCGCGGGCGGCCGACGGCAAACCTCTTGTGGGACAACAAGTCGTCGGTTCTGGTGGGCGACTACCTTTTTGCCCGCAGTTTCCAGCTGATGGTCGAGACGGGAAGCCTGCGGGTGCTGGACATCCTGGCCGATGCCTCGGCCACCATCGCCGAGGGCGAGGTGCTGCAGCTGACGGCGGCCACGGATCTGGCGACGGACGAACGGATCTATCTGCAGGTCATCCGTGGCAAGACGGCGGCGCTGTTCGCCGCGGCGACAGAAGTGGGCGGCGTGATCGCAGGCGCCGGCGAGGCCCAGATCGCGGCGCTGCGCGATTACGGTGATGCCCTGGGAATTGCCTTCCAGATTGTTGACGACATGCTGGATTACGGCGGCTCGACCGCAGTGATCGGCAAGAATACCGGCGACGATTTCCGGGAAAGGAAGCTGACCCTTCCCTTGATCAAGGCCGTGGCCAGGGCCAGTCCGGAGGATCGGGCCTTCTGGACGCGCGTGATTGAAAAGGGCGACCAGCGCGAGGGCGACCTGGCACAGGCTCTGGTGATTCTGCAGCGGCACGACGCAATATCTGCGTGCCGGAGTGATGCCTTGGCCTGGGCGGCGAAGGCCAAGGCGGCGCTGGACAATTTGCCCGAACATCCGCTGCGTGACATTCTTTCCCAACTTGCAGATTTCGTTGTCAGCCGCGTGGCCTGAACCAGCGGAAAGACTTGATCCGTGAAATGACCGAATTAGGATCATTTTTTGGACAAAGTTATTGAATATTTCGCAGGCAGGAGGGGTGGTCTGTCAGTCCGTCCCGGGCCGCGGGGGCGGAGAAGGTTGGCGGGCGTGGTTGGCGGGCGGGGCGGTTTGGTTCTGGATGCAGCGGTCTGGCAAGGGCGACCTTTGGCTCTTCAGGCCTTGGTAACCTGACCTGGGCAACAATGATGAAGCCTCGGGGCAGGTCCGGGGTTCGGGGTACGAACATGAAATTCTTCGCCTGGCTCTTTGGACGCTCGAAATCGAGGCGCGCGACACGTTTCGACGGCGATCAGGCCGAACAGATCGAGGCTACGAAAGCCGCAATCCAGTCGGTCGCGCAGGGCAGCGGGCCGGCGGCGGGACGTTTCCCGAAGCTTGCGGGTGGCGCCCCCGAGGTGCTGACCCAGACGCCCAACAGCGCCGTGGTGGCCAAGGAAGGCCCGACCCCCTCCGTCAACATCTGGGAGATGGAGGAAGAGCCGGTTCCTGCCGCCGCTCTCCCGACCCCGGCACGCGAGATCGCGGCCGATGCCGGTGCACGGCGGCGCGCGACCCGGACCAAGACGCGCGTCCTGGGGTTCGAGCCGCAGCCGGCAGCCGTGGTGCCGCTGTTCGACGAAGGCCGGATGGACGACTCGATCGAGCCTGGTGACAAGGCGGGCGTCGTGATGTATCCGACCGGCTGGCTGGTGATCGTCTCGGGTCCCGGCCGGGGTGCCGCGTTTCCGGTGATGCGGGGCATCTCGCAGATCGGACGGGGCGCGGACCAGACCATCTCGCTGGACTTCGGTGACATGGCGGTCTCGCGCCAGAACCACGCGGCGATTGCCTATGACCCGGCGACGCACCAGTTTCATCTGGGGCACGGCGGCAAGTCCAACCTGGTGCGCCTGAACGGCAAGCCCCTGCTTACCACGTCGGTGGTCGGGGACCGGGACGTGATCCAGATCGGTGAAACGACCCTTATGTTGAAAGTATTGTGTACGCCCGACTTCAACTGGTCGGCGGTTGCGTCCGAGGGAGACGGTAATGATATGGCGATCGCGTGAGCCACGGTATGATGTTGCGTCGGGCATCAGCCAGGGTGCGCGCGACTATCAGGAAGACGCAATAACGGCCGATTTCCCGGTGGGTGCCGAGGCCGGCTTCGTCGTCCTTGCGGACGGGATGGGCGGTCACGCTGCGGGCGATGTCGCGTCGAAGATCATCCTGACCGAGGTCTTCAGCGAGCTGAAGTTCCATTTCGCCGATGTCGTGGCCTTCGAGGCGCGCGCGCCGGAAATCCTGCGCAGTGTCGCGGACCTGGCCAACGAGACCTTGCGCCAGCACACCCGCAGCCACCCCGAGACCGAGGGGATGGGCGCGACCCTTGTCGTCCCGGCGCTGGTGGAAAACCGGCTGTGGTGGATCTCGATCGGGGATTCGCCGCTGTTCCTGTTTCGCAACGGGCGGCTGACGCAGCTGAACGAAGACCATTCGATGGCACCGCAGATCGACTTCATGGTGAAGTCCGGCCTGATGGACCCGCAGGTCGCAGCCAACCATCCGGACCGCAACTGCCTGATCTCGGTGCTGATGGGGACGCGGATCCCGAAGATCGACTGCCCGACCAGGCCGTTCGAGCTGAAGGCGGGCGACATCGTCGTCTGCGCCTCGGACGGATTGCAGTTCCTGACCGATGCGCAGATCGAGAGGGTGCTGCACAAGGCCCGCAAGGCCCGGTCCACCGAAATCGCCGAGCGGCTGCTGGAAGAGCTGACGCGGCTGGACGATCCCGATCAGGACAACATCAGCTTTACCGTGATCAAGGTGAACGACGCCTCGGTCCGCTCGCCGCAGGATCGGCCCGCAGGCCCGTCGACCGCAGTGGCCCGGCCCCGGCGGCTGACGACGGTTGCGCCGGAACATGTGCGCCTGCCCAGTCAGCAGACGGGTCCGACGACGGGTCCGACCCCCCTGGCGGCAGCACTTGCGCCCCTGGTGGCAACGCCAGTTCCGCTGGCGGCTCCGCTGCCGGAAGCAAGGGCCGCGCGCGCAGCTCGCCCGGTCATCGAGGCGGTGCAGGAAAGCAACCACGACCAATCGGTTGAGGATTTGTCCCCTGTACGGTTGCGGCCACGTCGAGTCACCGTCATAAAGTAAGTCATGGCAGATCCGGACGGAGAACTGACTGTCGCCCAGCGGCTTGGCCGCGCACTTGATCGCGGGCTCCTCCCTGCCGGCGGTCCGGCAGAGGCTGCGGAACGTCTGATCGAACGGCTGGAGCGTCCGGCGCGGGTCGCGCTGCTGGGGCTGCCCGGCTCGGGCAAGTCGTCGATCCTGAACCTGCTGGTGGGGTCGGTCGTCGTGCCGGAAACACTCCGCCTGCCAACGATCATCGTCCAGCACGGCGATGTGACGCGGATGCTTTGCACCTTGACCGATGGCACGACGAAGGTCGTTCCCGGCGCCGACCTGGCCGAGGTGCTGCCGCTGGCGCCCGCGCTGGTGACACTTGAGCTGGACCTGCCCGCCCTGCGGGTCATCAGCCTGCTGGAAGTCTCGGCCGGCCCGATGGAGGCCGAACAGAAGCGGGCCGCGACCTGGGCCAGCAAGCGCGCCGACATCGTGATCTGGTGCACCACCTCGTACCTGCCGAAGGAGCAGGCGGTCTGGGAAAGCCTGCCCGACGCGGTGAAGGACAACAGTTTCATGTTCCTCACCAAGGTCGACCTTCTGGGCAGCCGGGACGCGGCGCAGGCGATGCATGACCGCGTCGAGCTGCGCGCCAGCGAGGAGTTCCGGCAGATCCTGTCGATCTCGGCCAAGCAGGCCCGCGCGGCGATGCCAGCGGGCGGGCAGGTGAACCGCGAGCTGTTCCGCGACAGTGGCGCCTCGGCGGTGATCACCGCGATCAAGACCCGGGTGCAGTCGGGTCGCCGGGCCGACATGGACACGGCCGAACTGTTGCTGGCGCGTCATGTCGAGGCCAGCGAGCTGGTTGCCAAGCGCTTTGCCGAGCCTGAAACGGAGACGGCGCAGGCCTGGACCCCGCCGCCAGAGCCTGCACCCGAGATGGCACCCGAGCTGGCACCCGACCTGGCACCCGACCCGGCACCCGAGCTGGAAGCGGTCCCCGAGCAAGCTGCCCCGCCGCTGGTGGAGCCGCCGGAGGCGCCGGCGCTGATCGCGCAAGCGGAACCCGAAGCCGCACCCGCGCCTTGGGCCGCGCCGGATATGCCCACGCCAGCCGCTGCGCTGACGCCCGAGCCGGAGCAGCCCGGAACACGACGGCGCTTTGCCGATCGGATCAAGCGTGTGGCGCCCGAAGGCGATGCGGCGGTCGCTCCATCCGTGCCGCTGCGCACGACCTGGAAGTCGAAGGCCGAAACCGACGTGCCGCCTCCTGCGCCCGAAGCAGAGCCCGCACGAGATGCGTCACGGCGCCCGCGTGCAGCCGCAGCGACAGCATTGCCGGACGAACCGACTCCGCCCCTGGCAGAGGCGCCGCCACCAGTTGCCGAGACGACAGAGGCGCCCGAACCCGTCGAAGCGGCTTCGGACGAAGCTGCGATCGGGCCAGAACCGGCAACGGAAGCCCCCGCATCTCGCGAGCGGTCTGCCTTGCGCGACCGTCCCGACCGGACGATTGCCCTGCGGCCCGAACCCGGTGCCGATGCCGTGCGGGCGGCACGGCCGCAACTGTTCGGCGGTCGGCGCCCCGGCGTGGCGGGCCGCGACGTTCCGATGACCGACCTGTCGTCGTTGCGCGCCACCCCCGCAGAGATGGAATCGGCCATCGAGGAGAACCCCTTCAAGGTCGAGGATGTCGCCGAGGCCGATGCGTCCGGAAGCGAAGTGCCAGATCCGACACCGGAGCCGACACCGGAGCCGACAGGGTCCGGCCAGCACCCCGAAGCGCCCGCCCCTGTCGCGCGCGCCGAGCGGGCGGTTGACCGGCAACGGCTGTTCGACCGCGAGCCCCGCGCCCGCGCCGTGGCGGCGGTCGAGCCGCCGGCCGCGCCGCTTCGGACCACGCCGATCACGCGGTCTCCTCGGGCAGCGGTCGCGGCTCCGGCTGTAGCACCGGAAGATCAGTTCTCGCCCGCAGCAATCATGCGCCGCGAACCGCGGACGCCGGACGCGCCCCCACCCCGCCGGGAACGGCCCCGCATCGCCCCCAGGGCCATGCCGGTTGCGCCTGCGACCACAGCCGCCGGGCCGGCGCCTGCGTCCGAGCAGTCGCTGGTCGACGAGGCGGTCGGGTTGATCGTCGTGCGGTCGACCGGCCTTGCCGGCGTGGTCGATCCGCAAGGCAAGGTTCCGGTCGACTTGATTCTTGAACATGCCCGCGAAACCAGCGAACAATTGCAAAGCGTGGTCTCGCGCGGGCGGTCCGACGAGATGCGCAGAATCAGCAGTGACGTGGGGGAGGTCATGGACCTTATCATGTTGATGCAACTGGAAAAAGGGCACGCTCCGGCCGACGATGCGCTGACCCTTCTTCTACAACTTAAGCGCGAATTGGAAACATTACGCGCCACGTGACGCCATTGTGAGCGTAGAATCGTCAAGAATGTGCCCAATTGGGACCACTTTCCAAACTTATGACATGATTGCGGGGACTTGAGTCTATGTGCTTGCCAATCGGACGGATCAAGCCCGCAGGTATGAGGTGATCATGGGACTGGGTGCGGTAGCAGAGAACCGGGATGAGCTGGACAGCGTCGCTGTGCAGGAGCCTGACGTTGCGCTGAAGCGCAATTTTCCGGGCCTGACGCGCATTGCCGACGCCATCACGCAGTTCGAGGATGTGCTGCGCGATTTCGTGACGATGGCCGACCCCGACACCTCGAAGAAGGTGACGCGGATCATGAGCCAGGTCCGCGAGGTCGAGCCCTCGGTGACAGTGATCGGCCAGATCAAGGCCGGGAAGACCTCGCTGCTGAATGCGATGATCGGCGCGCCGAACCTGCTGCCGACGGACGTGAACCCCTGGACCTCGGTCGTCACCTCGCTGCACATCAACACACCCTCGCCCGAGCTGAACGTGAAGGCGAAGTTCAAGTTCTTCGACAACGCCGAATGGGAAAAGCTGGTGTCGAACGGTGGCCGGATCGGCCAGCTGGCGGCCCGCGCCGGAGCGGATGACGAGCTTGAGAAGTTGCGCCTTCAGGTCGTGCAGATGCGCGAGAAGGCGCAGGCGCGTCTGGGCCGCAAGTTCGAGATGCTTCTGGGCACCGAGCACCGCTATGGCACCGTCGATGACGCGCTGCTGCGCCGCTACGTCTGTGTCGGCGACGAGGAAACCGGCGGCGCCGAGCAGGGTCGCTTTACCGACATCACCAAGTCGGCGGACCTTTACATCGAACGTGAGGATTTCCCGATCCAGCTCTGCGTCCGTGACACGCCCGGCGTGAACGACACGTTCATGATGCGCGAGCAGATCACGATCAACGCGGTCCGCGACAGCCGGTCCTGTATCGTCGTCCTCTCGGCGCACCAGGCGCTGACCACGATGGACATGGCGCTGATCCGCCTGATCGCGCACCGCCAGAGCCGCGAGATCATCATCTTCGTCAACCGGATCGACGAACTTCCCGATCCGGCGAACCAGGTCCCGGAAATCCACCGCGCGATCCTTGAGACGCTGGAAAAGAACAACGCGCCGCCGGACATCGACATCATCTACGGCTCGGCGCATTGGGCCAACGCCGTCCTCGACGGCAAGATCGACGAGATGACCGAGGATTCGACGGATTCGGCGATCAACTGGACCCGCGCGGCCTTTGCCGACAAGATGGACGCCTGGTCGGCCGAGCAGCTGGTCTGGCATGCCTCGGGCGTGCCGGCGCTGCTGGATGCGCTGGGGCAGCGGATGTACGAAGGCCCGGTCCGCGAGGCGCTGCAGAAGTCGTCGCGCCAGGCGCTGAACCTGGCCCAGTCGCTGGACGTGGTCGATCAGGTCCGCATCCTGGAATCCGACGGCCAGCTGAACCGGACGATGACCACGGACCAGCTGGACAGCGAATTGCGCAGGATCGAACTGGCCGCGATCGAGAAGCTGACGCACATGACCAACACCGTGTGCAAGGATTTCACTCACCGCATCGACCAAAGCTACGAACGCTTCCTGGACCGCGCGACGAACAGCCTGATCGAGCATCTGCAGACCAATGGCGAAGATGCGACCTGGCATTACAGCCCCTTGGGGCTGCGGATGCTGCTTTCGTCCAGCTACCAGGTCGTGCTGAAGAAGATGCATGCCATTGCGGCCGAGGTGAACAACGAGACCGCGGTCAAGATCGCCGATCTTTACGGCAAGACCTTCTCGATCACGGTGGAAGGCTTCAAGATCGAGACGCCGGTTGTCAGCTACATCCCGCCGCCGATCAACCTGGGCCAGACCATCGCGCTGGACCTGCAGGTCGGCTGGTGGAAGGGCTGGTGGCAGCGCCGCCGCGGCTACAAGGCCTTTGCGCAGGACTTCAACAAGCTGATCCGGGCCGAAACCGACCCGATCATCAACGACCTGAAGACCATCCAGATCGGCCTGTTCCGGGAACGGACCCAGGCGACGCTGAAGGACTTCCTGCAGGAACAGCGCGAACTTCTGATGAGCGCTCTGGCATCTTCCGAGATTTCGATGGAAGAGATGAAGGAACTCTTCGGCGTGAACGCCTGGGAGGACAGGCAGGAATGTCTGACCTCGATCATGGACGAGCTTGCCATTTACGCCGACTGATCGGTCGAGGGTACGAAAGGACCTGTGGAATGCCGCTGACCCGCAAGCCCCGCATCGCCATCATGGGCGAATTCAGCTCGGGAAAGAGCACGCTTTGCAACGTGCTGATGGGGGCAAAGCCGCTTCTGGAGAAGGTGACAGCCACACAGCTGCCGCCGGTCTGGCTGTCCTATGGCCAGGACGACGCCTATACGATGGGTCTGGATGGCCACGCCTACGACCTGGACCTGTCGGAACTGGAGCAGGTCAGCCTGGAGACGACGGAGCATATCCGCATCTTCATGAAAAGCGACATCCTGCGCTACTGCGACCTGGTCGACATGCCCGGGATCTCGGACCCGTCGATGTCGTCCGAAGTGTGGGAGCGGATGGCCTATCTTGCCGACGCAGTCCTGTGGTGCACCCATGCGACCCAGGCCTGGCGGCAGTCCGAATCGGGCGTCTGGTCGACCTTCCCGCAGGAAATGCGGCAGAACAGCCTGCTTCTGGTCACCCGCTTCGACAAGATCGTCGGCGACAGCGACCGCGCCAAGGTGCTGAAGCGGGTCAAGCAGGAAACCGACGGCCTCTTTGCCGACGTCTACCCGGTTTCGCTGCTGCAGGCGATGCGCGCCGGTGATGACGAGGCCAGGTGGCAGGACAGCGGTGTCGACGCCTTCTCGAAAGCGCTGTTCGACATCATCCATCGCATCATCGACGAAGGTCACCCCGAACCGGGCGACGAGGGCAAGCCGATGATCCGTCCCGATCCCGCGGACCCGACCGAGGTGGGCCAGAGCCTTATCGCCCAGACGTTCGAGCGTCTGATGGCGGTCCGGAACACCCCAGTCCTGAAGGTCCTGCCGCGGCGCGTCGCTTCCGGAGAGCGTCTGCTGCGCACCGAACGGCCGACGGACGACTCCGGTCCGACGCTGGTGTCCTTTTCCGATCAGATCCTGGGGGCGACCGAGGCTCCGTCGCTGGGCCGGCTGAAGGGCCTTTAAGCCGGAAAGGATGCAGCCTTGGGCGTGAACGAAAGCCTTGGCGCGGTGGTGAAGGCATTTCCGCAGGCCCGTCTGGTGGCCTTTGCCGACCTGTCTTCCCGCATGATCCTGTCCAGCATGGGTCCGCTGTCGACGACGCAGGAATACCTGGACCGGCTTTGCGATCAGGCCCGCACCAGCTTTGACGACCCGCTGTTCTCGCTTTCGGTCGAGGCGTTCGGCGAACCCAATGCCGCGGTGGTCATGGGACCGGACACAGTGCGCGTGTTCCTGCGGTCCGACGTCGAACCGGCCGATGCGTTGTGCTGCATCTGCGACCACGGCATTGACCTTCCCGCGTTTGTAGCGAAAATCCGTACCACGCTTGAAAGCATCACCCATGCCGGGTGACGAGGGCCGGGCAAACCGTTGAACAGGGGCACGCTTCCCATCCTTGCGCGTCTGCACAGCCTGCAGACGTCCGCCCGCATCGTGCCGGGCGGAGGCCGGGTCATTTCCGAAGCCACCGACCGCAACCCCGTGGCCCAGATGCTTCGGGTGATGAACGAGACGATGCTTGCCCGCTCCTTGCGTTTTGTCTCGGCTGCTGGCCCCAGTCTTACTCTGGACGTCGCGGGCCGCCGCGTCCTGCGCGTGACCGGGGCCGAGGGCCTGACGGGCGCGGAAACCTGTCTGGCGACCGACGTGCTTGAGGACGAGCACAAGGATGAGCTGATCAAGCTGTTCCAGGGCGTCGCACTGGTGCGAGAGGAACTGCATGTCTTCTCGGGCCCGGCCGGTCGCGGCGGCGAAGAGGTCAGCATCGGCCTGCCGGTCGCGCTGCTGGCGGATCTGCTGCTGGTCGACCTGAACGTCACCGAACCGGACGACGACCCCGTCGAGCTGCCCGAGGTGGTGGTGCCGCCCACGCCTGCGGAAATCGCGGCGGGGGAAACCGGGCTGTCCGGTTTCGCGTCGGCGGTGGGTCCGGCGCTGGTCGCCTGGCTGATCGACGGCGGGGCGGAAGCTGGCCGGACCGACGGCCCGGAAGAGATGGTCTCGCACCTCCAGGGTTTTCTGGCCGACGAACGAGACTCGCTTGAACGGCAGTTCGACAGCCTGTCCGCCGCCCCCGGCGATGCGATCTGCATGATCCTGGGTGCCATGCTGGTCGAGGGGCACAGCATCGTCGGCGCCCGGATCGGACCGTCGATCCTGCTGGGGGTCATCGAGGGCGATGCGACCACCGCGACCTTGGGCGCCTGGCGGGCTGCGCTGCGCTGACGTGGTGGCGGCGACTGTGGCGGTGGCGACTGTGGCGGGAATATGAAAACTCGCTAAAACCCAATGGGTTAAGCGCATGTAAAGCCTGCGGCTGCTATTCAGGGACCTGGGTGTATGGCTTGGGTGATGTGGATGGCTGCGCAAGGTAATGCGGCGCCGGTCATCATCAAGCGGAAGAAAGTAGTCAGTGGCGGGGGCCACCACGGCGGGGCATGGAAAGTGGCCTACGCTGACTTCGTGACCGCCATGATGGCGTTCTTCCTCTTGATGTGGCTGCTGAACGCGACGACGGAAAAGCAACGGAAGGGGATCTCGGATTACTTCAATCCGACGATCCCGGTGAACCGCATCTCGGGTGGCGGCGATGGGGCCTTTGGCGGCAACAGCGTCTTTGCCGAAGAGACGATGGCCCATACCGGCACCGGTGCGACGGGTCGGAGGACCTCGGCCAGTTCGGCGGAGGCGGCGGGCGACGACGCCGGCAAGGGTCCTGCGGGTGAAGGCAAGGCCCAGTCCGAACTTGAGGATGTGGAAAAGGCGCTGCTGGCGCGCGGCGGCGAAAGCAACTCGATGCAGCAGCTTTTGCGCCACGTCATCACCAGGGTGACGGACGAGGGCCTTGTGATCGAGATCTTCGATCTCCCCGATGCGCCCTTGTTCGACGCGGACACCGCCAAGCCGACCAGGGTCGCGATTGCCCTTGCCGATGTTCTGGCCGAGGTCCTGAGCCTGACCACCAACGAGATTGCGGTATCGGGCCACGTGCGGGCGCATCCGGTAACGCTGATCGACAACCCGGTCTGGGACCTGTCCGCCGACCGCGCGCAAAGCACGCGCCAGGTGCTGGAGGAGGCGGGCATTGACGCCGCACGGATGCAGCGCGTCACCGGCAATGCGGACCGCAAGCCGACCGTCAGCGACCCTGCGGCAGAACGCAACAACCGGATCGAGGTCATCCTGCTGCGCCGCGACCGATAATCCTTAGACTTTTATCCATTAGGGCCATGTTAAGACGCCGTGCTGCAGGGTCGACCCACCAGAGGTCGAAGCTGCAGAAAGGCGCTTTCCCATGACGATATCCTCCTCGCTCAGCGCGGGTGTGGCCGGGCTGAACGCGAATGCCACCCGGCTGGCCTCGATTTCCGACAACATCGCGAATTCGGGCACATTCGGCTACAAGCGTTCCTCCACCGATTTCACCAGCATGGTCATCACCGGCTCTCGCGGGTCCGGTGCCTATTCCGCCGGCGGCGTCCGGGCCTCGACCATCCGCCTGATCGACGAACGCGGCGATCTGGTGGGCACCGGCAATCCGCTGGATCTGGCCATCGCCGGGCGCGGGATGCTGCCGGTCATCAACCAGGTGTCGCTGGGCAACGCCCTGTCCGATACGCCGCTTCTGATGACGCGGACGGGCAGCTTCCGCACGGATGCCGACGGCGTCCTGAAGACCGACTCTGGTCTTGTCCTGCTGGGCTGGCCTGCGGATGCCGACGGGACGATCCCGTCGAACCCGCGCGACACGATCTCGGGCCTGGTGCCCATCGTGATCAACACCAACCAGACGGCGGGGGATCCGACCACGGCGATGAACCTTGGGGTCAACCTGCCCGCGACCTTTACCGAAGCCGGATCGACCGCCGTCCCGCCGCCCCTGTCGGTGGAGTATTTCGGCAACCTCGGCACCTCGGAATCGCTGGAGATCACATTTGTCCCGACCGTGCCGGCCACGGGGGCGTCGAACCAGTGGACGATGCGGATCCGTGACAGCGCCGGTGGCGGCAACCTGATCGGCGAATACAACCTGGTCTTCGATGACAGCCGCGGCGCCGGCGGAACCCTGGCCTCGGTCACCGTGGTCTCGGGCGGGGCCTACAACCCGGCCGACGGGACACTCGCGCTGACCGTCGCGGGCGGCCCAATGACCGTGGGCATCGGGCGTGCCGGGGACCCGAACGGCCTGACGCAGCTGTCCGACAACTTCGCGCCGGTCTCGATCACCAAGAACGGCTCGCCGGTCGGCAACCTGACCACGGTCGAGGTCGACGAAAAGGGCTTTGTCAACGCCACCTACGACACCGGCTTTACCCGGCGGCTGTTCCAGATCCCGCTTGTGGACGTGCCGAACCCCAATGGACTGCTGTCGCTGTCGAACCAGACCTACCAGGTCTCGCCCGACTCCGGCTCGTTCTTCCTGTGGGATGCGGGTTCGGGGCCGACGGGGTCGATCCAGGGCTATTCGCGCGAAGGGTCGAAGACCGACGTCGCAGCAGAGCTTACCAGCCTGATCCAGACCCAGCGCGCCTATTCGTCCAACGCCAAGGTCATCCAGACGGTGGACGAGATGCTGCAGGAAACCACGAACATCAAGCGGTGATAGGCGATGAGCATCACCTCCGCCCTTGCCGGAGCCTTGTCGGGCCTCTCGGCCACCTCGCGGCAGGCGGAAATCCTGTCGTCGAACGTGGCCAACGCCACGACGCCCGGCTTTGCCCGCCGCGAGGTTGGCCTGGGCGCGGCGGTGCTGGCGGGGCAGGGGCAAGGTGTCCAGGTCCTGGGCGTCACCCGCGATGTCGACCGGCATCTCTTGGGCGAACGGCGCATCGCCCAGGCGGGCGGTGGCGACCGCGATGTCCGGGCCGAGTTCCTGAAGCGGGTCGAGCAGACGCTGGGCACCGCCGACAACCCCTCATCCCTGGCGGCGCGGCTTGCCACCTTTGACCAGGCGCTGGTCGAGTCGGCCGGGCGACCGGAATCGCAGGCCCGTCTCAACAGCGTTGCCGCCACGGCCAAGTCGCTGATGGCCGGCCTTGCCGCCGCCACGACCGACATCCAGAACGCCCGCGCCAGCGCCGACCGCCGGATAGGTGAGGACGTCGGCAAGCTGAACGCCACGCTTCAGCAACTGCACGAGCTGAACGTGAACCTGCGCTCTTTCACCGGGGCCGGGCGCGATGTCTCGGCGCTGCTGGATGAACGGCAGAGGCTGGTCGACCAGATCTCGGCCATCGTCCCGGTGCGCGAGGTTCCGCGCGATCTGAACCAGATTGCCCTTTTCACCGTCGGAGGCGCGCCCCTGCTGGAAGGCTCGGCGGCGGTCATCGGCTTTACCCCCGTCCACACGATCACCCCCGAGATGACCCAGGCGCTTGGCGGGCTGTCCGGGATCACGATCAACGGGCGGCCATATGAGACGGCCGGTTCGGCCAGCCCGATCCTGGGCGGGACGCTGGGGGCGCTGTTCTCGGTCCGCGACGAGCTTTCGGTCAGCGCGCAGGGGAAGCTGGACGCCGCTGCCCGCGACCTGGTGGAGCGTTTTGCCGGTCTTGACCCCACCCTTGCCCCAGGGGCTGCGGGCCTTTTCACCGATGGGGGCGGCGCCTTCGATCCGCTGAACGAGGCGGGTCTTGCCGGTCGGCTGCGACTGAACGCCGCCGCCGATCCGACCCAGGGCGGCGCGCTCTTCCGGTTGCGCGACGGGCTGGGGGCCGCGACAGAAGGCCCGCCGGGCAACGGCACGCTTCTGGCCGCGCTGCACTCGGCACTGACAGGGGCCCGGCCGCTGGCCTCGACCGGTTTTGCTGCCGGCAACCGCAGCTTTGCGGTCCTGACTTCGGACATCCTGTCAGACGCCTCGGCACTGCGGCTTTCCGCGCAGTCCGAGCAAAGCTTCTCGGCCGCACGGCTGACCGCGCTGACCGACCTTGAAGCGCAGAACGGCATAGATACCGACCGGGAAATGCAGGAGCTGCTGGTGCTTGAGAAAAGTTACGCCGCCAACGCAAAGGTCATTCAGGCGGTGGCCGACATGATCGACATTCTCATAAGGCTTGGCAGATGACCCGGATCTCGGTGGGCGATGCAAGTCTGACGAACATTCTCGCGCGCCAGGGGGCCGACCTGCGCGGGCAGGTGCAGCGCGCTGCGCAAGAGGTGGCCACTGGCAGGCACGCCGATATCGGCAAGGTGATGCGGGGCGACGTGGCGCCGCTTCTGGCCGTGGACGCCAGCCTCGCGCGGCTTGCGGCCTACAAGACCAACACCACCGATGCGGCCTTCCAGACGGCGGCACAGCAGTCCGCCATCGCGGGCCTGTCGCAACTGGCCTCGGGCATCACCATGACCCTGATGGGATCGCGCGATGTGCAGACGCCCGCGCAGGTGAACGTCACGGCAGCCGACGCACGCGGGCGGCTGGCGTCTGTCGTGGGTATGATCAACACGCAAGCCTCGGGCCGCGCTGTCTTTTCCGGCGTTGCGACCGACAGGGTCCCGTTGGGCGGGTCCGAGGATCTGCTGGCCGCGCTGGAGACGGCGGCGGCAGGGTCCACGACGGCGGGTCAGGTCGAGGCTGCGGTGAACGGCTGGTTTGCCGATCCGCTGGGGTTCGGTGCGTTCTACCAGGGGGGCGCCTCGCTTTCGGCGGCGCCGATCGCCCCCGGCGAGGCGGCGGACCTGTCGACCACCGCACTGGACCCGGCGATCCGTGACACGCTGGCAGGATTTGCGATGGCCGCGCTGATCGACCGCGGGGTCCTGGCCGGAAATGCCGACGAACGCGCCCGGCTGGCCCAGATCGCGGGCCAGACCCTGCACCGGACCGAAGATGCGCGGATCACGCTGGCCGCCCGGATCGGCACTGTCGAGGCGCAGATCGAAACCGCCCGCAGCCGCAATGCGGCCGAGGCGACCTCGCTTGGCATCCTGCGGTCGGACATCGGCTCGGCCGACCCCTACGAAGCCGCGACCCGGCTGGAGACCTTCCGGACGCAGCTTGAAGCCCTCTATCTCGTCACCGCCCGCGTCGCGCGGCTGAGCCTTACGGAGTTCCTGCGATGATCCGCTTCCTTCTGGTCCTCATCCTGACCGTCAGCGCCGCCGCTGCCGAATCGATCCGGATCAAGGACCTTGTCGAGTTCGACGGCGTCCGCGGCAACGACCTGGTGGGCTATGGCCTGGTGGTGGGGCTGAACGGCACCGGCGACGGTCTCAGGAACGCCCCCTTCACCGAAGAGATCATGGCCAACCTGCTGGAACGGCTGGGGGCCAATGTGACCGGAGAGGAGTTCCGACCAAGGAATGTGGCAGCGGTCTTCGTCACCGGGCAGCTTCCGCCCTTTGCCCGGGCCGGGGCGCGAATCGATGTCACGGTCTCGGCCATCGGCGACGCGAAAAGTCTGCTGGGCGGGACGCTGGTGATGACGCCGTTGAACGGGGCGGACGGCCAGATCTATGCCGTGGCGCAGGGGACGATCATCGCAGGCGGCATCGTGGCCGAAGGCGATGCGGCGCGGGTGACGCAGGGCGTGCCGACAGCGGGGGTCATCCCCTCGGGCGCGCGGGTGGAGCGGGAGGTGGAATTCGACTTCGCCAGCCTGCCCAGCCTGCGCCTGGCGCTGAAATCGGCGGATTTCACCACGGCCGCGCGGATCGAGCAGGCGGTGAATGCGGAATTCGGGGCGAGGGTCGCGCTGATGGAGGATTCCGGGACCGTGGCGGTCGACATCGGAGCGACGGGGATGCAGTCGCCGGCGCATGTCCTTGCCCGGCTGGAGGGTATCCTGGTGCAACCCGAGACGCGGGCGCGGGTGGTGGTGGACCAGCGGTCGGGGACGATCGTGATGGGCGCCGATGTGCGGATCAGCCGGGTCGCCGTCGCGCAGGGCAACCTGACGCTGCGGGTCGAGGAAAGCCCGCTGGTGTCCCAGCCGAACCCCTTCGCCGAGGACGAGACGGTGGTGGTGCCGCGGTCGAACGCCTCGATCGAGACGGACGGGACCGGACTGGCCGAGGTGCGGGGTGGGACCGACCTAGCCGAGGTGGTGGCGGGCCTGAACGCGCTGGGGGTGGCTCCGCACGACATGATCGACATCCTGAAAAGCATCAATGCGGCCGGGGCGCTGCATGCAGAGTTCCTGGTGAACTGATCGGATGTCCTGCGTGAAAGGTCTGGAAGTGGTCTTGGAGCCCGGGCATTGCTTGTGGGCGCGTGTGGTCTTTCGACCATGCCTGCTGCGCCCTTGCCCCGCCGGATCCCTGGACCCGTCCTGGCCGTTGCCCGCCAGGACTGTGGCTGGACTGTCCGCGTCGGCCAGGCCAGCAAGAGCCTCCCCAGCGAGGAGGAAACGAAGTGCACCGACGAGCGGTGCGGTGCAGAGTGAGGCGCGCGCCGGTTGACCCTTCGGGGCCGCAAGCGTAATCCGGGGGTTGATCCAGCAAAGAGCACCCCCTTGGCAATCCATCTGCACCAATCCGACCTTCCCGACGGCCTGATCCTGGGCCCCGTCGTCGCCATCGACACCGAGACGATGGGCCTGGACCCGCGCCGCGACCGGCTGTGCGTCGTCCAGCTGTCGGACGGGTCGGGCGACGCGCATCTGGTGCAGATCGCCAAGGGCCAGACCCGCGCGCCGAACCTGGAGCGTCTGCTGGCCGATCCGCAGACGCTGAAGCTGTTCCACTACGGCCGCTTCGACATCGCGGTGATGAAACAGGCCTTCGGCGTCACCACTGCACCGGTCTGGTGCACCAAGATCGCCTCGAAGCTGATCCGCACCTTCACCGACCGGCATGGGCTGAAATACCTGCTGGCTGACCTGGTGGGCGTCGATGTCTCGAAGCAGCAGCAGACCAGCGACTGGGGCTCGGTCACCCTGACCGATGCGCAGAAGGAATACGCGGCTTCGGACGTGCTTTACCTGCATCAGCTGAAGGCGGAACTGGAGGCCCGGCTGATCCGCGAGGACCGGCTGGACCTGGCGCAGCGGCTGTTCGCCTTCCTGCCGACGCGGGCCGAGCTTGACCTGATGGGCTGGGAAGACACCAATGACATCTTCCTCCACTGACCTTCTGGCCACCGGCCGCCGGGTGATCCGCCGCGAGGCTGGGGCGCTGGAGACGCTGGCCGATGTCCTGGACGACAGCTTTGCGAAGGCCGTCAGCCTTCTGATGGCCGCCAGGGGGCGGGTCATCGTCTCTGGCATGGGGAAATCGGGGCATATCGCGCGGAAGATCGCCGCGACCTTCGCCAGCACCGGCACGCCCGCGCATTTCGTCCACCCGGCAGAGGCCAGCCACGGCGACCTTGGGATGGTGGCCGAGGGCGACGTGCTGATCGTGCTGTCCAACTCGGGCGAGACGACGGAACTTGCAGACCTTCTGGCCCATGCCAAGCGCTTCGGCATTGCGCTGATCGGGATCACCAGCCGTGACGGCTCCACCGTGATGCGGCATGCGACAGTGGGGCTTCTGCTGCCGCAGGTGCCCGAGGCCTGCGAAAAGGGGATCGTGCCGACGACTTCGACCACGATGACGCTGGCCCTTGGCGATGCGCTGGCCATCGCGCTGATGGAGCACCGCGCCTTCACGCCCGAGCATTTCCGCATGTTCCACCCCGGCGGCAAGCTGGGGGCCAGGCTGCTGAAGGTCGGCGACCTGATGCACAAGGACCCGCCGCTGGTCGCCGCCGACTTGGCCATGGGCGAGACCCTGCTGGAGATCACCAAGCGCGGCTATGGTGTCGTGGGCGTGACCGACGCGCAGGGCGAACTTGCCGGAATCATCACCGACGGCGACCTGCGGCGGCACCTGGAAGGGCTGATGCTGCATGTTGCGGGCGAAGTCATGACGCCGAACCCGCGCACCATCGGTCCCGAGGCGCTGGCGGGCGAGGCTCTGGCCCTGATGAACGACCGCAAGATCACCTGCCTGCTGGTGACGGCCGCCAACAGCCGCAGCCCCATCGGCATCCTGCATGTCCACGATTGCCTGCGGGCTGGCGTCGCCTGACGATGGCGCGGGTTGACCGGCATACGCGCGTGGTGGGCTGGCTGAAGGTGGCCTTGCCGCTGGCCGCGCTGGCGATCCTGTCGACGTTGTTCCTGGTGGCCCGCCGGATCGACCCGGACGCCGCCCTGCCCTATGCCGAGGTCGATGTCGAGGATCTGGCGCGCGAACCGCGGATGACCGCGCCGACCTATGCCGGGACGACCGAGGACGGCTCGGCGCTGACGCTTTCCGCGGACGAGGCGCGACCGGCGGCCGAAGGGTCTGCGGCCCAGGCGGCGCGGCTTCGGCTGGAGCTTGCCACTCCGGATGGCGGGAGGACCGAACTGGTTGCGGCCGAGGCACGGATGGACGACACCACGCGCCAGGTGGTGCTGTCGGGCGGGGTGACGCTGACAACCTCGACCGGCTACCGGCTGGAAACCGCTGAAGTTGCGGCCAAGCTGGACCGGACTTGGCTGGAAAGCCGGGCGCCGGTGACGGCGACGGGCCCAGCGGGCGAGATCTCTGCCGCGGGTATGGTGCTAAGTCAGGACAACCGGACCCCCGGTGCCTATGTTCTGGTTTTCAAGGGCGGTGTCCGGCTGGTATACCAACCGGGCAGCTGACCCGGCTGCAGAGGTTCGACGCATGGCATTCCGGTTTGGTTATCTGCTCCTGACCCTGACTCTGGCGCTGACTCTGGCGCTGACGGCACAGGTCGCCGAGGCGCAGCAGAAGATCGCCTTCGGCGAGCTGAACCAGGACACGACCCTGCCGGTGCAGGTGACGGCCGACCAGCTTGCGGTGAACACCGCCGACGGGACCGCCGTCTTCAGCGGCAACGTCGTGGTGACGCAAGGCGAGATGAAGCTGACGGCGGGTGAGGTGAAGATCACCTACGGCACCCAGCAGAACGACATCGAAAGCCTTGCCGCCTCGGGTGGGGTGACAGTCACCAACCTGGGCGATGCGGCCGAGGCGCAGGAGGCGGTCTATACCATCGACACGGGCATGATCGTGCTGTCGGGGGAGGTGCTTCTGACGCAGGGCGGGTCGGCGATGGCCGGGCAGAAGCTGTCGATCAACCTCAAGGACGGGACCGGGGTGATGGAAGGTCGGGTGACCACGACCTTCCAGCCGGGGGGCGACTGATGGCGCGACCAGAGCTGAAGGTGACGGACGGCCAGGCGGGGTTGCAGATCCGCAGCTTGCGGAAAAGCTACAAGAAGCGGCCGGTGATCCGGGACGTCAGCATGGAACTGCACCGGGGCGAGGTGGTGGCGCTTCTGGGTCCGAACGGGTCGGGCAAGACGACGTGTTTCTACTCGATCGCCGGGCTGGTGATGCCCGATGGCGGGCAGGTGCTGATCGACGGCAAGGACGTGACCTCCCTGCCGATGTACCGCCGCGCGCGGCTGGGGATCGGGTATCTGCCGCAGGAAGTGTCGATCTTCCGGGGCCTGTCGGTCGAGGACAACATCCTTGCCGTGCTGGAGATCGTGCAGCCCGACCGCCACAAGCGGCGTGAGCGGCTGGAGGAGCTGCTGAGCGAATTCTCCATCACTCACCTGCGCCGCACGCCGGCGCTGGCGCTGTCGGGCGGTGAGCGGCGGCGGGTGGAGATCGCTCGGTGTCTGGCGGCGGATCCGAAATATCTGTTGCTGGATGAACCCTTCGCCGGGGTCGACCCCATCGCCGTGGGGGAAATCCGCCATCTGGTCCACGACCTGAAAAGCCGGGGGATCGGGGTCCTGATCACCGACCACAACGTCCGCGAGACGCTGGAGATCGTGGATCGCGCCTATATCCTGCACGATGGCAAGGTGCTGATGAGCGGGACGACGGACGAGGTTGTGCGCGACGAAACCGTGCGCCGCGTCTACCTGGGCGAGAACTTCCGCATCGTCTGAGCCGGCGCATCGATTCGGTTGACAACCGGGGGCGGGACTGCGCCAAATGCCCGTAATGCGTGCGTCATTTGCCCTCGGTTTGACCCGTCGTGCCGCGAAGTCTTCAGTCGGCGGCCCTTGCGTGACGCAACGTTCCTTCCATCTCTTGTGTAGGGGATCGGTTCGACCGGGTTGAACCGGATCGGACTGGAATGCATGCGAAAGGAGAGGCCATGCGCTATCAGATCAGTGGGAAACAGATCGACGTCGGTGAGGCTCTTCAGACCCATGTGAAGGCGGAAATGGGCGAGGTGATCGAGAAGTATGCCCAGCGCCCGACCGAATGTATCGTGGTTTTCTCGCGGGTTGCGCATGAATTCGTCTGCGAGTCGGTGATCCACCTGTCCACCGGCCTGACCGCGCAGGCAAAGGGGCAAGCCTCCGAGATCTATGCGGCCTTCGAATCGTGCCGCGAGAAGCTGGACAAGCAGTTGCGGCGCTACAAGCGGCGAATCCGCAACCACCACTCGAACCGTCCGGGACCGGTTGAATTCGGCGGTGGGTCCTCGTATATCCTCGCCGCAACCGAGGACGCCGAAGAAGCTGAGCCTGACAGCCTGCAGCCCGTGGTCATCGCCGAGATGGAGACGAAGATCCCTTCGATCACCGTTGGCGAGGCCGTGATGCAGATGGAGCTGGCGGGGCAGAAGATGCTGGTGTTCCGGAACGAAGGACATGGGGGCGTGAACGTCGTGTACCGTCGGGATGACGGGAACATCGGCTGGATCGATCCTCGAAACGCAAAGTAACGCGCCCGGACTGGCTCAGGAACATCGCCCCCTCATGGAACTATCCAAGCTACTTGTGCCAGGCGCCGTTCGGGTTGTCGGGCAGTTCACCTCCAAGAAGCGGCTGTTTCAGGAGCTGGGTGAAATCGCGTCGCAAGCCTATGGCCTGAGCGGTGCGGCGGCCATCGAAGGGTTGCAGGAACGCGAGTCGCTGGGACCAACCGGCGTGGGGCATGGCATTGCCCTGCCCCACGCGCGGCTGGAGGACCTGAAGACCATCATCGGCGTCTTCCTGCGGCTGGAAAAGCCGCTGGACTACGACAGCGTCGACCGGCAGCCGGTGGATCTGGTCTTTGGCCTGTTCGCGCCGAAGGATTCCGGGGTGGACCACCTGAAGGCGCTGGCCCTGGTCAGCCGGACGATGCGGGACCCGTCGGTCGTGACCAAGCTGCGGGCGAATTCAGACCCGGCGAAGCTGTACGTGATCCTGACCGAGAGCCGGGCACCGCAGGCGGCCTGACTCTGGCCACGGCGGGCAAATCCTTCGGCATCTGAACTGGCGATCGCTCCTCGTGCGACTTCGTCTTCTCGTCGCAGCCATGACGCAGACGCCATGAGGCGCCCTCACCTGCGCCAGCGGGCGAAACCGAAGCCCATGTAGTCGCGAGCGTAGGCCTCGGCGGCGGTGGATTCGAGGCTCTCGTCCCAGATCGACAACAGGGCCGCCGCCGAGGGATCAGGGGCGACGGTCGGCGGGGTGATATCGGCCTCGACGGCGAGATGGGCAAGACCCTCGGCCAGGCGATCCTCGCGCAGAAGGTGGTCAAGCGGCTGAAAGCTGGCGAAGCCCTGCACCAGCGCGGTCTGGCTGGCCAGGCTGGGGTCGACGCGGCTGCCGGTCTGACCGCCCACGGCAAGACGGCAGTAGGTCAGGAAGATCAGAAAGGCGGCGCGTTCGGCTTCCGGCGTGGCGAAGGGTTCGCCCGGGGGCTGCAGCTCGGCCTGGAAGCCGTTGATCAGGATGCGCCGCAGGTCCTGGGCCTCGGCCATGACGATCTTGCGGCGGAAGGCGACATGGGCGCGCAAGAGCGGATGCCGCAGCACGGTAAAGCTGCGGTGGCCGGGGTGCCTGCGCTTCCAGTGGCGCAGCGATTTCTGTTCGAACCCTTCGGATGTCGGGCCAAGCCGGGCGAACCAGTCGCGGATGATCGTCTCGGGGCCAGAGCGGATCGGAAGGAAAAGCAGCGACGCGACGTCAGAGGCCAGGACGGTCGGCACGCCGGCAGTTCGGCGCGGCTCGAAGCTGGGGGTGCGGCCAAGGTTGAAGACATCGACGGCGGCAGTGGCTTCGGCCAGCGCCTCGGGATTTTCCAGCTTGTCTTCCAGCGGGCCGGGGTTCTGCTTCTTCAGCGTGTCGTCCAGAGACTTCAGCCGCGCCTCGACGCCAAGGAAGGCGGCCAGGCCGTTCACGATTTCAAGCGAGCCGAGATCGTCGTAGTCGAGGTAGAAGGCGGTCTGCCCCGTCGTCTGCAGGGCGTTGAGCAGCAGAAGCTGGAACGCCTGAATCTCCTGCAGGTGCTTCAGGAACTCGGGCACGTCGAAGCGGACCCTGGCGGTCTTCAGCCGCTTGGGGTTGGTCAGCTTCCACTGGTCGGTCGCCCGGGCGATCTTCCAGGACACGTAGCTTTCCAGGGGGTTGCGGGTCAGGATGATCTTGGCGCAGCCAGGGTCGGGCAGCACGTCGTCCAGGATGCGCAGGTCGTGGTCGTGAAAGAAGCGGAAACCGGGAAGGCCTTCGGTGTTCTCTCGCAGCTTGCGCAGCAAGGGGCGCGGGTCGCGGTCGCGCTCTGCCATCGTGATGCCGAAAAGCTCGGTCCGGTCCTTCTTGCCCAGGATATAGCGGTTGAAGACCTCGCCGTGGCTGTGGACGCCGGGCAGCGCGTTCAGGTTCGCTTCCAGCAGGTTCGACCCGGTGCGCATTTCGGCGAAGACGACGAAGGAGTGGAAGCGGCTCATCTGACGACGCGGGGCCGGGCAAAGGGGGGCGCGGGCAGCGCAAGCTCGGCGTCCGAGGGGAAGTCACCCATCAGGACCGGGGCCATGCCCTGATTGCGCAGATCCTGCAGGAAGCTGCCAAAGCCGTGCAGGGCCAGAAGCTGCGGCAGCTCGGTCATGCGATGGGCGCCGCGCGGGTTCAGTTGGTCGACCAGCTGCTCCAGCGGTTCGGCCGGGTTCTCGATGAACTCGGCCAGCGACCAGACGCGGGTGCGGGCCTTGGTCTCGGGACCCTTCAAGAGCTGAATGAAATCGCTTTCCACCTTTTGCAGCCGTGCCGCCTCGGCCCGGACTTCGGCGGCGCTGCGGCCCGATTGCCAGAGCGGAATGGCGAAGGCACCAGAGATCAGGAAGATCGAGGCGTTGGGATCGGAGGCGATCATCGGGGCGATGGCCTGCTCATCCTCGGGGCCGAACTGGAAGCACTGGGTTTCACCGCGGGTGTTCCAGATCAGGTTGGCAAGGAAGCTGCGCGGGTTGTAATCGCGCAAGGTCGGGCTGTCCGAGAGCCCGCCCTTGAAGACGGATTCGCCGCCCGCGAACTGCACGCGGTCGAAGGCGAAGAGATGACCGTGGACCCTGGCCTCCAGCGCGCGGGCCAGCCAGGGCTGGAACTCGGGGAACAGCGGCGCAAAGCCGGAGAAGACGCCATAGGGCGCGGCGGATTGGGTGCCACCCCGGGCCCGGATCGGAAAGCGGCTTTGCATGTAAAGGCCGGGGCGGCCCTTCACCCGACGCTCGACCGCCTTGGCAAAGAGGCGGTTGATCTTGCCGGGGCTGGGCTCGGTCGCCAGCTCCCGGTCGCCGTCGGGCGTCAGGAACGTGTCGTACAGGACCCGAGCCTGCGGCCAGGCCTTGCGGGCGATGAAGGCGTCGGCCTGGCGCAGAAGGTGCAGGTGGTCGTCGTAGAAGATGTAGGGGCGGCCCTGGTAGTCGAACTTGGACAGCGTCAGCGAGCGGCTTTCGATGCGGGTCGAAACCTGGCGGACCAGGCTTTGAAAATAGCTTTCATCAGGGATCCAGACCCGTCTGAAGTAGCGGTCGATCCGGGCGCGGTCCTTGTGGTGCAGGATGGCCTGCAGCGTGGGGCGGGTCAGGCACCACCACTGGCTGCCAAGGTGGGGGACAAGCCCCTTTGGCAGTCGGCGGCGAAAGCGGAGAAAGCGTTGCAGGCTGACGTAGCCGTCGAACAGCCGACGCTGGGATTTCCATCTGAAGGGGAAGCGCAGGGTGAAGCGTTCCTCGCTCAGCCCGCCGATGGTCCAGCCGACATCCGCCGTGGTCACGCTTTCGATGAAGTCGGTGTCGGGGTGCCGGGCAAGGTGGGCCTGCAACGCGCGGACCGGCTTGATCGGCAGGCAGGAGCCGGAGGCGAGGAGAATGTGAGTGACCTGCGGAAAGTCGGCCAGCATCCGGGTCGCGGCGTCCTGGGTGGCCCGGACGATGCCGAAACTGCCCCAGTCGCAGGGCAGGCGCGGCGAGAAGCGGATGTCGGGCAGGTCCTTCAGCGCGGCGCGCAGGCCGTCGAACTGCGGCTGGGGCACGCGGGAATCGACATGGATCACCACCGGGCAGCCGTGATCGGCCCAGTGCCGGGCCAGCTGCGCGGCACGGTCCAGCGCGGCGTGGCACAGCATGACCACGCCCATTCTGACGCCAGGCTGCGTCACGCCCAGTTTCCTTTCGACATCAGCCCCAGGATCTCCAGTTGCCGCCAGTTGACATATTTCTCGCTCCAATTGCACCACAGATCGCGCTCGCGGCTGATCCCTTCGCGGTAGGCGCGGTATTCGGCGCTTTGGGCGTAGTGCTCGCCGCGGGCCAGCTCCTCGGCGGCCCTGGCGGCGAAGGTGTCCAGGAACTTGGCGTGAAGCAGGACACCGGACGGTTTCTCGCCGCCCTGGTCATCGTAGACAAGGTTCAGGCGGCGCGGCAGCAGCATGTGGGTCGAGGAGGCGTAGGCGTAGGCGCGGTCCCATTTGACCAGCGGGATCTTGTTCATCGCCGGCGCGCGTTTCGGGCGGTCCGAGAAGAACAACCGGGCGCGGGGGCCGCCCTGGATCCAGAGGTTGCGATACAGGGGATTGCGGGAGATGACGTAGTTGCCGCTGTCGAAATACTGGGCGATCTCGAAGGGGTTCTGCCCCTCGCGGTAGGGTTGTTCGTGCATTGCGCCCTTGGGATACATGTCCAGGATCATCGCGGCAAAGCTGGGGGCTTCGGCGCTGTCCAGCCAGTCGGTCAGGGCACGCAGGGGGCGGGTTTCGCAGAACGGGTAGACCAGGAATTCGTCCACGTCGACGGTAAGGCACCAGCGGCCATGCCCGTGATGGCGCAGCAGGTGCATCACCCAGTCCATGCCGAAGCGCGACTGCTTGTAGCCTGCGGTGGCCGACCAGACGGACACGTCGGGCTGGCTGGCCAGGTAGTCGCGGGTGCCGTCGTCCGAGCCGTTGTCGACGATCAGGAAGTGGTCGACGCCAAGGCGGCGGTAGTAGGTCAGGAAATACGGCAGCCGCATGCGTTCGTTGCGGACGGTCGAAAACAGCAGGATCGGCTGGGCGGGCAGGTCGGCGGTGCGGTCGGCGACGGGGGTCAGCTGACGGCGGCGGCGAAAGGCGCGCACCAACAGGTACTGCCGCCGGGTCCGAAGCCGCAGGATCGTCGTCAGGCCCATAGTCTGCCCCGCAGGCCGCGGTCTGTTCCCGTCATATCCAGCCGCCCCGCGACATCAGGCCCAAAGCCTCCATCTGTCGCCAGCCGGTGTAGCGGGTGGATGCCGGCGTATGCAACACCGGGTTGGCGGTCAGATGGTCGTAGTAGGCAGCATATTGGGCCGCGTTGCCGAAATGCTCGCCTCTGGCCTTCTCTTCGGCGGAACGCTCGGTGATGCCGGGAAGGAATTTCGTGTGCAGGATGATCCCCGAGGTCAACTCTCCACCGTCGGTGCAGTAGACCTGGTTCAGCCGTGGTGGCAGCAGCGTATGGGTGGAGTTCACATAGGCATAGCGCCAGTGCCAGCGGACGAGAGGGGTCTTGTTCAACGTCGGCGCGCGACGGGGGGTTTCGGCAAAGAAGGCCCGCGCCCGCGCCCCGCCCTGAATCCACTGGTTGCGCATCCGGGGCTGGACCTGGACCTGGTAGTTCCCGGCGTCGAACCAGGCAAGGTGGTCGGTCGGGTCGTCCTCTGGCCCAAGGTTTCCTTCCGACACCGGGCCTTCGGGATAGAGGTCCACCGTCAGCGCGCCAAAGCTGTCGCGGCCCTGGGTGTCCAGCCAGCCGGTCAGCGCCGGAAGCGGGCGGGTCTGCCAGTAGGGGTAGATGAGCAGCTCGTCCGCATCCAGCGTCAGGCACCAGTGGCCCGAGCCGTGCCGCAGCATCAGCCAGGTCAGCCAGTCCATCCCGAAGCGCGAGGCCTTGTAGCTGGCGTCGGTGTACCAGAGCGAGACATCGGGCTGGGCGCGCAGCAGGTCGGCCGTGCCATCGCTGCTGGCATTGTCCACGGCCAGAAAGTGCCGCACGCCCAGCGCGCGGTGGTGGCGCAGGAAATGCGGCAGGCGGGCGGCCTCGTTCCGCGCGCACAGAAAGCAAAGCACGTCGTCCGGCGCGACCTGAGCGGTGCGGTCCTGGATGGCGCGAAGCTCGGCCCGCTTGCGCCACGCGCGCCACAGCAGAAGCTGGCGGCGCTTGCGCAGCTTCAGGGCCAGAAGTGCCCCGGCAAGCCCGGTCGGCGGCGGATCAAGCCTGCCGATCGGGCAGGCGTGCGGCAGGCCCCGGGGAAAGCTGACCGTCTCGGCCGGGCTGCCCAAGCCTATTGCGCGGCCTTCTGCATCGCGACCATTTCGTGCAGGAACCCGGCGAATTCCTCGCCGAATTCGGGGCGCGACAGGCCGAAGGCGACGGTCGCCTGCAAAAACCCGATCTTCGAGCCGCAGTCATAGCGCTGACCCCGGAAGCGCAGGCCGAAGACGCCGCCCTTTTTCCTGGTTTCCTGCGCGATGGCGTCGGTCAACTGGATTTCCCCGCCCGCGCCCTGCTTGATCTTGTTCAGGTTGGTCAGCACCTGCGGCGTCAGGATGTAGCGGCCGATCACCGCCAGATTGGACGGCGCATCCCCGGCCTTCGGCTTTTCGACCATGCCCTTGACCTTGACGATCTGGCCGTCATCCTCGCCGATGTCGAGGATCCCATAGCTGGACGTCCGCTTGGGCGCGACTTCCATCGCGGCGACCATGCAGCCGCCGGTTTCGGCATGCGCCTCGACCATCTGCTGCAGGCAGGGCTTTTCGGCGGCGATCACGTCATCGGGCAGCAGGACGGCGAAGGGCTCGTTTCCGATCAGGCGGCGGGCGCACCAGACGGCGTGGCCCAGGCCCATCGGCCGGTTCTGCCGGACATAGGCGATGGCGCCCGAATCCATGTTGGTGTCCTTCAGAACTTCCAGCAGGTCGGTCTTGTTCTTGCGGCGCAGTTCCGCCTCCAGTTCGGGGGCATAGTCGAAATAATCCTCAAGGGCCGATTTCCCGCGCGAGGTGACGAAGATGAATTCCTTGATCCCGGCGGCGCGGGCTTCGTCGATGGCATACTGGATCAGCGGCCGGTCGACGAGGGTCATGATCTCTTTCGGGATCGACTTGGTGGCGGGCAGGAAGCGCGTGCCCAGTCCCGCGACCGGAAAGACTGCCTTGGTGATTTTCTTCGGTTTCATGACTCGTCCTAACCCTGTCTGGTCGTGATCAATAGTTCGGGCGTAAAGATCTGCGCAGGCGATTCTGACCTTATCCGGGCAGCCCCGCGGCAATATTCGTAACCTGCCCCATGACGCCGGGTTTCGCATCAAAAAACGACGAAAAGACGACGTTCAGGTGGATCAAAGCGTTTTCAACCAAAGGTTGTCGCGGCAAGCATCCGTTCGATGATGGCAACGTCGGAGGGGTTGTTCAGTTCCCAGAATTGCCGACCGCGAGCCTCGACCTGAACGCAAAGGACGGCGTGGCCGTTTTCCAGGAAGCGCAGCTGTTCCAGGCCTTCCAGCTGCTCCAGCGTGCCCAGGGGCCAGGAAGGATAGGCGGCCAGCGCGGCGGGTCGGTAGGCGTAGACGCCGACATGGTGGAAGACCGGCGTCGGGGCCTCGGGCGCGTAGGGAGTCGAGGTGAAGGGGATGACCTCCTTCGAGAAGTAGAGCCCGTGGCATCTGGTGTCGAAGACCGCCGTGGTGCCGCCGACCCGGCCGGCCTTGCGGTCGGCCAGCAGGCTGGCCAGCGCCTGCCCGTCGCAGCGCAGGACGGGGGTGGCGATCTGTGCCCCGGCGTCGGCTTGCAGGCCCGTGATCAGGTCCTCGACAAACCAGGGCGGCGTCAGGGGCGCGTCGCCTTGCAGGTTCACGATGATGTCGAAGCCGGGAAGCCTGGCCGCCACCTCGGCGCAGCGTTCGGTGCCGTTGCGCGCGTCCTGCGAGGTCATCACGACGTCGGCCCCGAAGGCGCTGGCGTGGTCGGCGATTCGGTCGTCATCGGTCGCGACGACGACACGGTCGGCGCCGCGCACGGCCATCGCGGCCTCCCAGCTGCGGCGGATCAGGGTCTTGGTGCCGTCGGGTCCGGTCAGGTTGACCAGCGGCTTGCCGGGGTAGCGGGTGCTGGCATGGCGGGCGGGAATGGCGATCAGGGTGGTCATTTCAGCACCACTCCCGGCGCATGGGCGATGAAGAACGGGTTGTCCCAGCCGGGCTTGCCGTAGGTGAGCGGCTGGTGGGTGTCGAACCTCACGACATGGCCCCCGGCCCCGCGCAGCACAGCGTCCCCCGCGGCGGTGTCCCACTCCATCGTGCGGCCAAGGCGCGGGTAAAGGTCGGCCTCGCCCGTGGCCACAAGGCAGAACTTCAGGCTGGAGCCGGCCGAGGTCATGTCGCGGACGGCGTAACGCGCGATGTAATCGTCGGTCGCCTGGTCGCGGTGGGACTTGGAGGCGACGACCATCAGCGCGGCGTTGTCGGGGGCAGAGACCCTCAGCGGCGCAACCGGGCCGGGTTGGGGGCCGAACGGGCCGGTTTCCTCGACCGCGGTGCCGTCGGCCAGAGTGTAGAACAGCCGGCCCTTGGCGGGGGCGTAGACGACGCCAAGGGTGGGGATGCCGTCCTGCACGTAAGCGATGTTGACGGTGAAATCGCCGCGGCGCTGGACGAACTCCTTGGTGCCGTCGAGGGGGTCGACGATGAAGAAGGTGCTGGCCGTCTGGGCGTGGGAGGCGGCCTGTTCCTCGGTGATCAGCGGCACCTCGGGGAAGGCAGCGCGCAGACCGGCCGAGATCACGGCATCGGCGGCCTCGTCGGCCTCGGTGACCGGCGAGGCGTCACCCTTGGCGCGGACCTCGAAGTCGGGGCCGTGGTAGACGTGAAGGATGCGCTCTCCCGCTTCCAGCGCCAGTTGGCGGAAAAGCGGCACTGCCCGGGTAAAATCCATCACGTCTCCTGCGGCGATTGATCATCGGTTTCGCGGCCCTTATCCTTCGGCGTCAACGGAACGGCAAGATTTCCTGATGCAGGATGCCGCCGGAAGGAGTCTGGCCCGCATGTTCCGACACAAGCCGCAACAGCGTTCATGGATCGGCCTGGGGTTCGAAACCCTGGAGCTGATCTATCATGTGGGCGTGCGGAACCTGCGCAAGACGCACAACAACGCGGTGCTCGGCCTGCTGATGTCGATCGTGCAGTCGTTGCTGCTGCTCTTGATCATGTACTTCATGATGAGCCTGTTCGGCATGCGCCGGATCGCGGTGCGCGGCGACTTCATGCTTTATGTGATGTCGGGCGTCTTCATGTTCATGACGCACATCAAGGCCATCAGCGCGGTAGCGGGCGCGGACGGGCCAACCTCGCAGATGATGATGCACGCGCCGATGAACCCGATCATCTCGATCATGGGGGCGGCGCTGGGGTCGCTTTACCAGCAGACGCTGTCCGCGGGGGTGATCCTGTTCGTCTACCACGCCCTGTGGAACCCGATCACCATCGACCAGCCGGTCGGAATGCTGGGGATGTTCCTGTTGTCCTGGTTCGCCGGGATCGGGATCGGGATGGTGTTTTTGTCGGCGAAGCCCTGGCAGCCCGAAGCGGTGGGGATCATCGTCACGCTTTACACGCGGGCGAACGTGATCGCTTCGGGCAAGATGGTGCTGGCCAACAATCTGAATACGAACCGCCGCAACTGGTTCGACTGGAACCCGCTGTTTCACACCATCGACCAGGCGCGGGGGTTCATCTTCCTGAACTACACCCCGCGCTATACCGATTATCACTATGCGATCTATTATGCGCTGGTCTGCATGATGATCGGCCTGATGGCAGAATTCTTCACCCGGCAGCATGCCTCAGCCAGTTGGAACAAGCGGCGATGATCCGATTTCTCTTCCTGTTCCTGTTCCTGGCGCTCCCCCTCAAGGCCGAGGAGTTCCCCGCCCTGTACGCCGTCACCGGGGTCGCCGACGACGATGTGCTGAACATTCGCGCCCGACCCGATGCCGGCTCTGCCGTCATCGGCAGCCTTGACCCCGACGCGACGGGGGTGGAGGTGATTGCAACCTCGGGCAACTGGGCGCTGGTCAACGACGGCGAAGTGTCAGGCTATGCCTCGCTGCGCTATCTTGCGCGGGAGCCCGGACCGGCATGGGGCGCCTTGCAGACCCAGCTGACCTGCATCGGGACGGAGCCCTTCTGGTCGCTGAAGGTCGACCCGCAGCGCGGCACGACAGATTTCCTGACACCGGAAGACCAGGTGGCTGACCCCGAACCGATCTCCGGCCTCTGGCCCGCCGGGCCCTGGGCGAAATCGGCGGCCGTCGGCCTGTCGGATGGCATCGCCGTGCTTGTCGGGACCAGCTGTTCCGACGGCATGTCGGATCGCAGTTACGGGATCGCCGTCGACATCTTCCGCACCGGACCGGCGGGCGAGGGTCGGCTGTCGGGCTGCTGTCGCCTGGCCCAGCCCTGAGGTCGTGCCAGGGTGCCCGGATTTTCCGCATCACCGCCGAAGATTCACGGCTCGGCCCGCGCGGCAAGAGTTGCAGGCCCGAAACCGCCTGCCTATATACGCCTCACACGGGTGTCAGGACGCCAGACCTGACCCCCATCCAGGGCGGGGATGCCTGCTTGCAAGGGTCCTTGCCGGAACATCGCCTGAAGTAAAGGGATACACACATGGCTAAAGTCATCGGTATTGACCTCGGGACCACGAACTCCTGCGTTGCCATCATGGACGGTTCGCAGCCTCGGGTCATCGAAAACTCGGAAGGCGCGCGCACGACGCCCTCCATCGTCGGCTTCACGGAAAACGAACGCCTGGTCGGCCAGCCCGCCAAGCGTCAGGCCGTGACCAACCCGACAAACACCGTCTTCGCAGTAAAGCGCCTGATCGGTCGCCGCCTTGGCGACGCCGAGGTCGAAAAGGACAAGAAGCTTGTCCCCTACAAGATCGTCGACGGCGGCAATGGCGACGCCTGGGTCGAGGTGCGCGGCGAGAAATACTCGCCCTCGCAGGTCTCGGCCTTCATCCTGCAGAAGATGAAGGAAACCGCAGAAAGCTATCTGGGCGAGCCGGTGACGCAGGCCGTCATCACTGTCCCCGCCTATTTCAACGACGCCCAGCGTCAGGCCACCAAGGACGCCGGCAAGATCGCCGGTCTCGAAGTGCTGCGCATCATCAACGAACCCACGGCGGCCGCCCTGGCCTATGGCCTGGACAAGAAGGAATCGCGCACCATCGCGGTCTATGACCTTGGCGGCGGCACCTTCGACATCACCATCCTGGAAATCGACGACGGGCTGTTCGAGGTCAAGTCGACCAACGGCGACACCTTCCTGGGTGGTGAAGACTTCGACATGCGCATCGTCCAGTACCTGGCCGACGAGTTCAAACGCGAGCATGGCGTCGACCTGACCCTGGACAAGATGGCGCTGCAGCGGCTGAAGGAGGCCAGTGAAAAGGCCAAGATCGAGCTGTCGTCCTCGCAGCAGACCGAGATCAACCAGCCGTTCATCAGCATGGACCGCAACACCGGGCAGCCGCTGCACCTGGTGGTCAAGCTGACGCGGTCGAAGCTGGAAAGCCTGGTCGAGGATCTGATCAAGAAGTCGATCAAGCCCTGCATGGCCGCGCTGAAGGATGCCGGTGTCAGCAAGGACGACATCGACGAGGTCGTGCTGGTCGGCGGGATGACCCGCATGCCGCGCGTCGTGGAGGAAGTGACCAAGTTCTTCGGGAAAGAGCCCCACAAGGGCGTGAACCCCGATGAAGTCGTGGCGTTGGGCGCGGCCATCCAGGCCGGGGTTCTGCAAGGCGACGTCAAGGACGTGGTTCTGCTGGACGTGACCCCGCTGTCGCTGGGGATCGAGACGCTGGGTGGCGTCTTCACCCGCCTGATCGACCGCAACACGACGATCCCGACCAAGAAGTCGCAGGTGTTCAGCACCGCCGAGGACAACCAGAACGCGGTGACGATCCGCGTGTTCCAGGGCGAGCGCGAGATGGCCGCCGACAACAAGATGCTGGGCCAGTTCAACCTGGAACAGATCCCGCCCGCCCCGCGTGGGGTGCCACAGATCGAGGTGACCTTCGACATCGACGCCAACGGCATCGTGTCGGTGAAAGCCAAGGACAAGGGCACCAACAAGGAACAGGCGATCACCATCCAGGCTTCGGGTGGTCTGTCGGACGCGGACATCGAACAGATGATCCGTGACGCCGAGGCGAACGCCGAAGCCGACAAGGCCCGCAAGGAACTGGTCGAGACCAAGAACCAGGGCGAAAGCCTGCTGCACTCGACCCGCAAGTCGCTGTCAGAACACGGCGACAAGGTCGACCCCTCCACTGTCGAGGCGATCGAACTGGCGATGAGCCCGCTGGAAGACGCGCTGAAGGGCGAAGATCCCGGCAAGATCAAGGGTGCGATCCAGAACCTGACGGAGGCCGCGATGAAGCTGGGCGAGGCGATCTACAAGGCCAGCCAGTCCGAAGGTGGTTCCGCCGAAGACGAGCCGCGGCCGGTGGATGACGACGACATCGTCGACGCCGACTTCGAGGACCTGGGCAACAACAAGCGGAAGTAAGCCGCGAGGAACGGGAAAAGGGGCGGTCTGGCAACGGACCGCCCCTCCTCGGTTCCATATGGGGGTTTTGCGGTGGCAAAGCGCGACTATTACGAAGTGCTCGGGGTCAAGAAGGGCGCGTCGGCTGATGAGCTGAAGAGGGCGTATCGGTCGAAAGCGAAAGAGCTGCATCCCGACCGGAATTCCGACAATCCGCAGGCCGAGGCCCAGTTCAAGGAAGTGAACGAGGCTTACGACTGCCTGAAGGATGACCAGAAGAAGGCGGCCTATGACCGTTTCGGTCATGCAGCCTTTGAAAACGGCATGGGCGGCGGCCCGCGTCCGGGCGCGCATGGCGGCCAGCAGGGCGATTTCGCGTCGGCGTTCTCGGACGTGTTCGAGGACCTGTTCGGCGATTTCATGGGTCGGGGTGGTGGCGGCGGCGGCGGGCGCTCGCGGGCCCAGCGCGGCTCGGATCTGCGCTACAACATGCGGATATCGCTCGAGGAAGCCTATGCCGGCATCCAGAAGTCGATCTCGGTCCCCACCTCGGTCAGCTGTGACACCTGCCAGGGGTCCGGCGCGGAAGGCGGGGCCGAGCCCGTCACCTGCCCGACCTGCAACGGCATGGGCAAGGTCCGGGCGCAGCAGGGCTTCTTCACGATCGAGCGGACGTGCCACCAGTGCAACGGCATGGGCCAGATCATCAAGAACCCGTGCAAGACCTGCGGCGGGCAGGGCCGGATGCAGCGCGAGAAGCAGCTTTCCGTCAACATCCCGCAGGGGGTCGAAACCGGCACGCGCATCCGGCTGGCAGGCGAAGGCGAGGCGGGCTTGCGCGGCGGTCCGAACGGCGATCTTTACATCTTCATCGAGGTGAAAGAGCACGCGCTCTTCCAGCGCGATGGCGTGCATCTGTTCTGCCGCGTCCCCGTTTCGATGCCCACGGCGGCGCTTGGCGGCGAGATCGAGGTGCCGACGATCGACGGTGGCAAGGCCAGGGTCAAGGTTCCGGCCGGGGCGCAGTCGGGCAAGCAGATGCGGCTGCGGATGAAGGGGATGCCGGCGTTGCGGTCCAGCAATACCGGGGACATGGTGATCGAGCTGGCGGTGGAAACGCCGGTCAACCTGACCTCCCGCCAGCGCGAACTGCTGAGGGAGTTCGAGAAGCTGAGCGAGGAGAACAACCCCGAAAGCTCCAGCTTCTTCAGCAAGGTCAAGGGGTTCTGGGACGGGATGAAAGGCTGACTCGGGCGTAGGGTGGGCAGTATTGCCCACCCTACCCTTGCGCTGCGCGGTTAACGGTTTTTCAACCATGACCCGCCAGTCTGGGCCGCATGATGCAATCGTTCCACGAACCTTTTCTGCCCTTGATCGCGCCTGTCGGGGACGCCGATGAGGCCGAACCGCAGGCGCTGACCGGACGGCTTCCGTCGTACATCGCCGACCACCGCCAGCGCCTGCGCGACCGCTTCCTGCAAGGCGGGGGCGCGGCGCTGCCGGATTACGAGCTGCTGGAACTCGTCCTTTTCCGCGCCATTCCCCGCCAGGACGTCAAGCCACTGGCGCGGCTGCTCCTCGACACCTTCGGCGATTTCAACCGGGTCATCACCGCCTCCCCGGCGCGTCTGCAGATGGTCAAGGGTGCCGGTCCCGCCGTGGTGCTTGAGCTGAAGCTGGTCGAGGCCGCCGCGCAGCGGATGATGCGGGCGCGGGTGATCCAGAAGCCGATCCTGTCCTCGTGGGATGCGCTTCTCGACTACTGCCACACCACGATGGCGCATCGAGAGACGGAACAGTTCCGCGTCCTTTTCCTGGACCGCAAGAACGTGCTGATCGCCGACGAGGAACAGGCCAGGGGCACTGTCGATCATGTCCCGGTCTACCCGCGCGAGATCGTCAAGCGGGCGCTGGAGCTGAACGCCAGCGCGCTGATCCTGGTCCACAACCACCCCTCGGGCGACCCCACGCCCTCGGACGCCGACCTTTCCATGACCCAGCAGGTCAAGGACGCCTGCGAGGCGCTTGGCCTCACGCTGCACGACCACCTGATCATCGGCAAAAGCCGTGAGCTGAGCTTCCGCTCACAGGGCTACCTTTAGTCCACGCCATGCGCTACGCCTAGGCGCATGACCGAGTTCGACCTTGTCATCTTCGACTGCGACGGCGTGCTGATCGACAGCGAGATCATCAGCGCCCGGATGCTGGTGGCCGAGCTCCTGCGCCTGGGGCTGTCCATCGACCTGCCCTACGTCGAGCGCAACTTCCTGGGCCGCAGCTACCCCGTGGTGATGGAGACGATCCGGCGCGAATTCGGGCTGGACCTGCCGCCCGGTTTCGAGGCGCAGTACCGCGAGGCACTGCTGGCCGCCTTCCAGCAAGAGCTGACCATCGTGCCGCATGTCCGCGAGGTTCTGGAAACCATCGGCGTTCCGTTCTGCGTCGCCACCTCCTCGTCGCCCCGCCGGGTGGAGATGTCGCTGAAGCTTGTGGGCCTGAGCGACCTGGTGGTTGACCGCGTCTTCACTTCGACTCTTGTCGCGCGCGGCAAGCCGGCGCCAGACCTGTTTCTTCACGCCGCCGGGAGGATGGGCGCCGCCCCGGAGCGGACCCTGGTGATCGAGGACAGCCTGACCGGCATCCGCGCGGGCCTTGCGGCGGGGATGACCGTCTGGCGTTTTGTCGGGGGAAGCCACCTTGGTCCGGGCACCCCGAAAGAGCCGGACGATGCCCTGCCCCACCGCAGGCTTGTCAGCTTTGCCGACTTCTTCCAGATTGCGCCCAGTCTGGGCAGGCAAGTGGCATGAGCGTCGAGCCGACATTGCAGGACGAGGCGGCCCGTGCGGGCTGGCTTTACTATGTCGCGGGGATGACGCAGGACCAGATCGCCACCGAACTGGGGGTAAGTCGCCAGCGGGCACAACGCCTGGTCAGCCGGGCGATGGCGGAAGGCCTGATCCATGTGCGGCTGAACCACCGGATCGGCGCTTGCCTGGACCTGGAGGCCGCGCTTCGCGACCGCTTCGGCCTGGACCGGGTCCGCGTCGCCCCCAGCCTTGGGGCGGGAGGCGACCCGGTGCGCGCCATCGCTCCGGCTGCGGCGGCCGAGCTGGAGCGCTTCCTGCGGATGCCGGAGCCTTTGGTCATCGCGCTGGGGACCGGCCGGGCGATGCGCGGAATGGTCGACGCGATGGTCGAGATGGAGGCGCCGCAGCATCGGCTCGTCAGCCTCATCGGCAACATTGCGCCCGATGGTTCGGCCAGTTTCTTCGACGTGGTGATGCGGATCGCCGACAAGGTCCGCGCGCCGCATTATCCGATGCCGGTGCCGGTGATCAGCCCCACGCCCAAGGAGAACGCTGCCTTCCACCGTCTGGGCCCGGTGCAGAAGGTGGTGGAACTGGCAAAGGCCGCCGATGTGGTTTTCGTGGGCGTGGGCCAGATGTCGAACGATGCGCCGCTGCTGGCCGATGGTTTCGTCAGCCGCGACGAGCTGGACGAGATGCAGGCCGCCGGCGCCTCCGGTGAAGTGGCGGGCTGGGTCTTCGATTCGGAGGGGCGCTACCTGGACCTTGGCACCAACCGGCGGACCGGGGGGGTGCGGGTCGCGCAGAATCTTGCCCGGCCCTCGATCGGAATTGCTGCGGGTGCATCCAAGGTTCCGGCGATCCATGCCGCCATCAAGTCCCGGATAATCAACGGACTCGTGACCGACGAGCCCAGCGCGCGGGCGCTGCTGGCCCGGCCCTGACCTTCGCAGATGCGGCGGAAGAGGGGGCTTGACGACACCGGCCCAAGTGTGAGCATTTACCCAGCAGGCGATGATTTGCTCATACGCTGATCCAGGGAGGATTACATGACCAAGACGCTTCGCGCCCTTATGGGTGCAACGGCCCTTGTCGCGCTTGCGGGCGTGGCCTCGGCCGAGACGACGATTACCGTCGCAACCGTGAACAACGGTGACATGGTCCGGATGCAGGGCCTGATGGACGATTTCTATGCCAAGCACCCCGACATCAAGGTCGATTGGGTGACGCTGGAAGAGAATGTCCTGCGCCAGAATGTGACGACCGACATCGCCACCGGCGGCGGCCAGTTTGACGTCATCACCATCGGCACCTACGAGGTTCCGATCTGGGGCAAGCAGGGCTGGCTGGTCAGTCTGAACGACCTGCCGCCGGAATGGGATATCGACGACCTTCTGCCCGCGATCCGCGGCGGCCTGACGGTGGACGGTAACCTTTATGCCGCGCCCTTCTACGGCGAATCCTCGATGGTGATGTACCGCCGCGACCTGATGGAAGCCGCCGGGATGGCGATGCCTTCCGCGCCGACCTGGGCCGACATCGAGGCGGCTGCGGCGGCGATGACCGACAAGGACGCCGGCATCTATGGCGTCTGTCTGCGCGGCAAGGCCGGCTGGGGCGAGAACATGGCCTTCCTGACCGCCATGTCCAACAGCTTTGGCGCGCGCTGGTTCGACATGGAGTGGAACCCGCAGTTCGACAGCCCGGAATGGAAGGCGACGCTGGATTTCTACCTGAACCTGATGAACAACTACGGCCCTCCGGGCGCGTCGAACAACGGCTTCAACGAGAACCTGACCCTGTTCAACCAGGGAAAGTGCGGCATGTGGATCGACGCCACGGTGGCGGCGTCCTTCGTGACCGGCAAGGATTCGACCGTGGCCGAGCATGTCGGCTTCGCTCTGGCCCCCGACAATGGCCTGGGCAAGCGCGGCAACTGGCTCTGGGCCTGGAGCCTGGCGATCCCGGCGTCGTCCGATGCGCAGGAGGCGGCCAAGACCTTTGTCGCCTGGGCCACCTCGAAGGAATATCTTGAGCTTGTGGCCAGCAAGGAAGGCTGGGCCAACGTTCCTCCGGGCACGCGGACCTCGCTTTATGCGAACCCGGAATACCAGAAGGTGCCGTTCGCGCAGATGACGCTGGACAGCATCAACTCGGCTGACCCGAATGCTCCGACCGTGCAGCCGGTGCCCTATGTCGGCGTCCAGTTCGTCGCGATCCCCGAGTTTGCGGGCATGGCGACCACGGTCGGCGAGATCTTCTCAGCGGCGCTGGCTGGCCAGAAGACGGCTGACGAGGCTTTGGCCGAGGCTCAGACCTTCGTCACCGACGAGATGAAGGCCGCGGGCTACATCCAGTAACAACGATCCCCGGGGGCGGCCTCCCCAGACCCCCGGGATCACCTTCGGCTTGCGGGCGCGATGCTGGCAAGCCGACCTTTCCGACCCCGAAACATGCTACCCTGACAGCGCGGTCCTGATGGCACCGCTCGACCTCTCCATCGACGGAGGACCGTCCCATGTCCACGCACTCCAGCCGCCTGGCCGCCCGCATGATGGTGGCGCCATCGGTCCTCCTGCTGTTGATCTGGATGATCGTGCCGCTGGCGATGACGCTGTACTATTCGTTCCGCTTCTACCGTCTGCTGACGCCGGAGCGGACGGGCTGGGTCGGGGTCACCAACTACCTGTGGTTCTTCAACTCGCCGGATTTCTGGCAGGCCCTGTTCAACACGCTGGCGCTGGTTGGTGGGGTGCTGTTCATCACCGTGGTCCTGGGCACCCTGATTGCCCTCTTGATCGACCAGCCGATCAAGGGCCAGGGCTTCCTGCGCATCCTGGTGATCTCGCCGTTCTTCGTGATGCCCCCGGTGGCCGCGTCGATCTGGGAAAACCTGTTCATGCACCCGCAGAACGGGTTGTTCGCGGCCGTCGCGCAAGGGTTCGGGGCGCAGCCGATCCTGTTTCTGGAGCAGTACCCGATGTGGTCGATCATCGGCATCGTCAGTTGGTCCTGGCTGCCCTTCGCCACCCTGATCCTGCTGACCGCGATGCAGTCGCTGTCCTCGGAACAGCTGGAAGCCGCCGAGATGGACGGGGCGTCGCCCTTCGCCCGCTTTCGCTACATCATCCTGCCGCACCTGACGCGGGCGATCACCGTCGTCATCCTGATCCAGACGATCTTCCTGCTGGGCATCTTCGGCGAGATCTTCACCACCACGCAGGGCGGGCCCGGCTCGGCCTCGACCACGCTGCCGTACATGATCTTCAAGCAGGCCATCGCCGCCAAGGACATCGGCCGGGCAGCGGCGGGCGGAATCATCGCGGTGATCCTGGCGAACATCGTGGCCTATTTCCTGATGCGCGGCCTTGGCCGCAACCTGGAGACCTGACGATGGCCCGCGCCCTTTCCCCCCGCCGACAGATCGTCACCACGGCCGCCGCCTGGGCCGTCGCGCTGGTCATCTTCTTCCCCGTCCTGTGGATGATCCTGACCAGCTTCAAGACCGAAGCCTCGGCCGTCGCGATGCCGCCGCAGTTCCTGTCGGCCGACTGGACGCTGGAGAACTACAGCGATGTCTGGGCGCGGTCGGACTATCCGCGGTTCTTCTGGAACTCGGTCGTCATCGCGGTCGGCTCCACGCTGCTGGGCCTGATGATCGCGATCCCCGCCGCCTGGGCCATGGCCTTCGTGCCGGGCAGGAAGACCAAGGATCTGCTGATGTGGATGCTGTCGACCAAGATGATGCCCGCGGTCGCGGTGATGATCCCGCTTTATCTGATCTTCCAGCAACTGGGGCTGATCGACACCAGGATCGGCCTGGTGCTGGTCCTGATGCTGATGAACCTGCCGATCATCATCTGGATGCTTTACACCTACTTCAAGGAAATCCCCGGCGAAATCCTGGAAGCGGCGCGGATGGACGGGGCCGGGATGTGGAGCGAGATCGCCTATGTCCTGACGCCGATGGCGCTGCCCGGCATCGCCTCGACCATGCTTCTGAACATCATCCTCGCCTGGAACGAGGCGTTCTGGACCATCGTCCTGACCACCACCAATGCGGCCCCCCTGTCGGCCTTCATCGCCAGCTTCTCGGCGCCGCAGGGGTTGTTCTACGCGAAACTTTCGGCGGCCAGCGCGATGGCCATCCTGCCGATCCTGATCCTTGGCTGGTTCAGCCAGAAGCAACTCGTCCGCGGCCTGACCTTTGGCGCGGTAAAGTGAGGTAACATGGGCAAGATCCAACTGTCATCGGTCCGCAAGTCCTTTGGCGAAGTCGACGTCATCCCCGGCATCGACCTGACCATCGAGAACGGCGAGTTCGTCGTCTTCGTCGGCCCCTCGGGCTGCGGGAAGTCCACGCTGCTGCGGCTGATCGCGGGGCTGGAGGACACCACCAGCGGCGTGATCGACATCGACGGCAAGGACGCGACCAACCTGCCGCCGGCCAGGCGGGGTCTGGCGATGGTGTTCCAGTCTTACGCGCTTTACCCGCACATGACGGTGCGCAAGAACATCGCCTTCCCGCTGAAGATGGCCGGGATGGACCAGGCCGAACAGGACCGCCGTGTCGAACGCGCGGCCAAGGTGCTGAACCTGTCGAACTACCTGGACCGTCGCCCCGGCCAGTTGTCGGGCGGCCAGCGCCAGCGCGTCGCCATCGGCCGGGCCATCGTGCGGGAACCCGCGGCGTTTCTCTTCGACGAGCCCTTGTCCAACCTCGATGCCGCCTTGCGGGTGGGGATGCGGCAGGAAATCAGCGAGCTGCACCAGAACCTGAAGACCACGATGATCTATGTCACCCACGACCAGGTCGAAGCCATGACGATGGCCGACAAGATCGTCGTGCTGAACGCAGGCCGGATCGAACAGGTCGGCGCGCCGCTGGATCTGTACAACCACCCCCGCAACCTGTTCGTCGCGGGCTTCATCGGCAGCCCGAAGATGAACCTGATCGAAGGCGCCGAGGCTGCGAAGCACAACGCCCACACCATCGGCATCCGTCCCGAGCATATCGCCGTGGGCGATGGCCCGTGGGAGGGTGTCGTGGGCCTGTCGGAGCATCTTGGCTCGGACAGCTTCCTGAAAGTGGCCGTCGATGGCATCGGCACCCTGACCGTCCGCGCTCCGGGAGAGGTTCACGCCCGCCACGGCGACCGCATCCGGCTGGCCCCCTCGGGCAAGATCCACCGCTTTGACACGAATGGACTGGCGATATGAGACTTGCAGGAAAAACCGCCCTCGTCACCGGAGGCGCTCGTGGCATCGGTCTGGCCTTTGTCGAGGCCTACCTGCGCGAAGGCGCGCGGGTGGCGATTGCCGACGTGAGCGGCGCGCAGGATGCGGCGGCAAAGCTGGGCGACAAGGCGCTGGGGGTCACGATGGACGTGACCGACCAGGCCTCGATCGACGCGGGCGTGAAGGCGGCGGCGGATTGGGGCGGGGGGATCGACATCCTGCTGAACAACGCGGCGATCTTCGATCTGGCGCCCATCGTCGACATCACGCGGGCCAGCTATGACAGGCTTTTCGCGGTGAACGTCGCGGGGACGCTGTTTCCCTTGCAGGCGGTGGCGAAGCTGATGATCGCGCAAGGTCGTGGCGGCAAGATCATCAACATGGCGTCGCAGGCCGGGCGGCGGGGTGAGGCGCTGGTCGGGGTCTACTGCGCCTCCAAGGCCGCGGTCATCAGCCTGACCCAGTCGGCGGGGCTGGACCTGATCAAGCACAAGATCAACGTGAACGGCATCGCGCCGGGCGTGGTGGACACGCCGATGTGGGACGCGGTGGATGCCCTGTTCGCAAAGTATGAGGGCAAGCCCAAGGGCCAGAAGAAGCGCGAAGTCGGCGAGGCTGTCCCCTATGGCCGCATGGGCCGCCCCGAGGACATGACCGGCGCGGCCGTGTTCCTTGCCTCGGCCGAGGCCAATTACATTGTCGCCCAGACGTTGAACGTCGACGGCGGAAACTGGATGAGCTGAGCCATGACCGTGCAAATGCCATCCTACGACCGTTCCAAGCTGACCCCCGGCATCGTCCACATCGGGCTGGGCAACTTTCACCGCGCGCATATGGCCGTCTATCTGGACGACCTGTTCGGCATGGGTCTTGACCACGACTGGGCGATCCTGGGGGCCGGGGTGCGCGAGGGCGACGCGCGGATGCGGGATGCCTTGAAGGCCCAGGGTTGCCTCTCGACGGTGATCGAGCTGGACCCCAAGGGCAAATCGGCGCGGCGGGTGGGGTCGATGATCGACTTCCTGCCGGTGGAAAAGGACAACGCGGCCCTGATCGCGGCGATGTCGCGGCCGGAAATCCGCATCGTCAGCCTGACGGTGACAGAGGGCGGCTATTTCATCAATCCGGCGACCGGAGAGTTTGATCCCTCCCATCCCGAAATCGCGGCGGATGCGTCCGACCCGCACCGGACGGCCTTTGGCGCGATCATCGCGGCGATCAAGGCGCGGCGCGCGGCGGGGGTGGCTCCGTTCACGGTCATGTCCTGCGACAACCTGCCGGGCAACGGGCATGTGACGAAGGCGGCGGTGACAGGGCTGGCGGCGATCAAGGACCAGGACCTGGCCGACTGGATCGCGGCGAAGGTTGCTTTCCCGAACGGGATGGTGGACCGCATCACCCCGGCGACCGGGCCTCGGGAGCGGGCGATGGCGGCGGCCTTCGGGCTGGGCGACGACCCGGTGCCCGTGACCTGCGAGCCGTTCCGGCAGTGGGTGCTTGAGGACGACTTCCCCGCAGGCCGCCCGGCGTTCGAGAAGGTCGGAGTGACTCTGACCCCGCATGTCCACAATTTCGAGTTGATGAAGATCCGCATCCTGAACGGCGGGCACGCGACCATCGCCTATCCGGGTGGATTGCTGGACATCGAGTATGTCCACGAGGCGATGGCCAACCCGCTGATCCGGGGGCTGCTCGACAAGGTCGAGATGGACGAGATCATCCCCTATATCCCGCCGGTGCCTGACACCAACCTGGGTGACTACTACCGCCTGATCGTGGACCGTTTCAGCAACCCCGAAGTCGCGGATACCGAACGCCGCCTGTGCCTGGACGGCTCGAACCGGCAGCCCAAGTTCATCGTGCCGTCGATCCGCGATGCACTGGCGGCGGGTGGGGCGGTCGAAGGGCTGGCCTTGGTCAGCGCGCTGTGGTGCCGGTACTGCTTTGGCGAGACGGACAGCGGGACGGTGATTCCGCCGAACGACCCGGACTGGGAGGCGCTGGTCGCCCGGTCGAAGGCGGCGAAGTCGCGCCCTGCGGCATGGCTGGAGATGACGGCGGTCTATGGCGATCTGGGCCGGGATGCGCGCTTTGCCGCGGCGTTCGAGCGGCAGCTGAACCGGCTTTGGGCTGCGGGGACGACGCAGACCCTGACCGAGTATCTGGCCTAAGGCGCCGGGGCCTCGGCGGGCGCGAAGTCGGGGACGACCCAGAGCTCGACCCTCCGGTTCAACTGGCGGCCGATGGCGGTCTCGTCGCAGGCCATCGGCAGCGCCTCGCCAAAGCCTTCGACCACCGGCAGGTCGGCGGGTGCCAGGTCCGGTGCCACCGTCGCCAGTTCCTGCGCCACCGTCGCCGCGCGTTCGACCGACAGCGCCAGGTTCGCCTGCGCCGCCCCCGATCCGTCGGAAAACCCGGCCAGCACCAGCTTCTGATCCCGGAACTGCCCCACGGCGATCAGCTGCGCCAGGTCCACCAGGTTGTCCTGCGACTGGGCGTCCAGCGTGGAGGACCCATCCTCGAACCGGAAGGTCAGCGAGACCCGGTCGGCCCCGTCCATGATCCCCGCCAGCCGCTTCAGGTCGTCAAGCGTCACATCCTCGCCCGCGCCCCGGATCGCGTTGATCAGGCGCAGGCCGTCCGCCGTCATCGGCTGGCGGCTGGCCGAGCGGTCGACGAACCCCGCCGCAGACACTGCCGCCTGCGCCTCGGGCGTGCGCAGGAAATCCAGGAATTCCCGCGTCAGCAGCGGCAGGCGGCGCTTTGGCGTCAGCAGCATGACCGGCAGCGCCAGGGGATAATCCTCGGCCTTGATCGCCAGCGCAGTCGGCAGCAAGGGGAAGCCGCAGCTGTCGGTCAGCGGCATCCGCCGCGCCGGAGCAATCTCCGACCGGCCCGAGATCGCGACGGCCCAGGGGTCCATCGCCACCGCCCTGGCCAGCGTCGCAAGGTCGGGGTGTCGCACCGCGGCCATGTCCTGGGTGCCAAGCCTTTCGCCCAGCGCGCGCTGCAGGTCCGCCTCCTGGGCAAGCGCATGCAGCACGATGGGCATGTCCGGCCCGCCGACCTGCGCCCAGTTGTCGACCTCTCCTGCCAGGATCTGCGCCAGCTCGACGGTCGAGATCTCGGGTGTGGGGTTGTCCGGGGCCACCAGCACCACCAGCGCATCCATCGCGACCGAGTGGTTGACCAGGTCCGGCTCGGCGCGGAAGGCCAGCTTCAGGTCGGCCGCCCCGTCCTGCAGCGCCGCCGTGGCAAGGTCCGGCGCCATCGGCGTGAAGGACACCTCGGCCAGGTCCTTGCGGCTTTCCGGGTCCAGGACGCGGGCCTGGAAGCCCGGCCCTGCGACCGGCTCGTAGACCAGCCCGCGTGCCCTGGCGAAGGCCTGGAACAGCGCGGGCAACAGGTCTGCGGCATCGGGCGAGCCGACGATCCGCACCACCGCCTTGGGGGCGATCAGGTCCGGGCAGGCCGGACCCTCGCAGATGACACCCTGGCCGTCCACGGTCAGCAGCCCATAGGCGGTGTCGATGCGGTAGAATTCGCCGTCATAGCCCTGCAGGGTGCCGGTCAGCACGATGCCGCCTTCGCGGGCGACCAGGGTGACATCCTGGGCAGCGGCCAAGCCCGGAATGCTCAGCGCAGCGCAAAGCACCGCGAGTCCTGCCTTCACACCCATCGACTGTTCCGCACCCCTACTTAGGAGCGGCGAGTTTCAGGGCAGGCGCAAGATTCTTCAACACCAGAATGTCGCCTGCGGTCCCGCACAGCGGCACGGCAATGATCTGCTCGGAGGTGGAGGCGACGCCGCCGCTGGACTGTGCCGTCTCGACCCGCAGGGTCCGGCCACAGGTTGCCGGGGTGATGCGCAGCTCGCCGGTGATGTCGGCCTGGCCAAGGTCCTTGCCGGGAACCGAATAGACCCGGGCCATGACCGGCGAGGGAAGATTGCCCTGTCCCAGGGCGAGGACGCCCTGTTCCAATCCCGACATTGCCGCGCTGCCGATCAGCACCCTGTCGCCGTCGGTGACACGCAGCTCGATCTCGACCGGGCTGTCCCAGCTGATGGCAAAGCGGGCGTAGGATGCGGCGTCCGGCACGGTGACGCGGCCCAGGACCAGGCGGGAATCCTGCAGATAGACGGCGACCATCGCGTCGGCCCGCAGCGCCGGAAGGATCACGGTCGCCAGCCCGTCGGGCCTGGTCTGCGCCGTGAAGGACAGGCCGGAATGCCGGACCACGAAACGTTCGCCACGGTTGCAGGGCGCGGCCAGGCTGGCCTTGATCATCGCGCCGGGCAGGGTGGCAAGCGACAGCTGCGCCTGGCATCCGTCGCCGGCAAGGCGCGGTGCCGCAGCCGCGACCGCGGTGATGCCGGTGACCTGACCCAGACCCGGATCGGCGGGGCTGCTCAGCGAGGCGGAGTCAGGGACAGCGGGATTCTGCGGCTGAACGCTGCCCGCGCGCGGGTCGCGCGCCGCGTCTGCTGCGGTCCGCAAAAGCGAATGCTGGGCCGCGGGGGCCTGCAGTTGTTCCGCTGTATGGGCGGCTCCGACGGCAACCGCCAGGACGGCAGCAACCTGAAGAACCTTTTTGCCCCAAAGCATGGCAGTGCCCCGGTGAGAATCGTTACTGTTCACGGGGTAGCGCCGAATAGGGGCGGAGAAATGGCATCAATTGGGAAGGCTTACGGAATGCTGCCCTGATCGGCCGGGAATCACCCCGGCCGAGATGGCCGCCTCAGGCCAGGCGACCGTGGCAGTGCTTGAACTTCTCGCCCGAGCCGCAGGGGCACAGGTCATTGCGTCCAGGATTGCCCCAGGTTGTCCGATCGGCCTCGTCAAAGCCGGCCAGCCGGGTGGCAGCTTCGGCAACCGGGGCTGCCGCCAGCGCGGCGGCGGGTGCGGCTGCCGCAGCGGCTTCGACCACCTTCGGCGCCTGGGCCTCGGGCTGGGTGGCAGCCATCTGCCGCACCATCTCTTCCTGCTCTTCCTTCGTCACCGGACGGATGCGCGACAACTGCTGGGTCGTCTGCTCGCGCAGCGAGTTCAGAAGACCTCCGAACAGCTGGAAGGCCTCGGTCTTGTATTCGTTCAGCGGGTCGCGCTGCGCATAGCCGCGGAAGCTCACCACCGAGCGGAGGTGCTCCAGCCGCACGAGATGCTCACGCCACTTGCTGTCGATGGCCTGCAAGAGCACCTGCTTTTCGATGGTCTGCATGGTCGCGGCACCGAACTTCTCGGCCTTCTCGGCCATCATCCGGTCCGAAGCCTCGGTGATGCGCTCTTGAATCACCGCCTGGTCGACGCCCTCTTCGGCGGCCCAGTCGGCAATCGGCAGCTCCAGGTTCAGCATGTCGCGGACCGAGGCGGTCAGGGCATCGGTGTCCCAGGCATCCGGGTAGGACTTGGGCGGCATGGCCAGGTCGACAAGGTCCTCGATCACCTGGTGGCGCATGTCGGTGGCAACGTCGGCGACGTGGTCGGCCTGCATGATCTCCATCCGCTGCGAGAAGATCGCCTTGCGCTGGTCGTTCATCACGTCGTCGAATTTCAAGAGCTGCTTGCGGATGTCGAAGTTGCGGCCTTCGACCTTGGCCTGCGCCTTTTCCAGGCTCTTGTTGACCCAGGGGTGAACGATGGATTCGCCTTCCTTCATGCCCAGCGTCGACAGGATCTTGTCCAGCCGGTCGGACCCGAAGATCCGCATCAGGTCGTCTTCCAGCGACAGGAAGAAGGCGGAACGGCCCGGGTCGCCCTGACGGCCCGAACGGCCGCGCAGCTGGTTGTCGATGCGGCGGCTTTCGTGGCGTTCGGTGCCCAGGACAAACAGACCCCCGGCCTGCTTGACCGCCTCTTCCTCGTCCTTGTGCTCGGCCTCGATCCGGGCGCGGATGGCGACGTGATCGCCCTCGGGGTCAGCGGCGATGGCCTCCATCACCTTGAACTCGACGTTGCCGCCCAGCTTGATGTCGGTGCCGCGGCCGGCCATGTTCGTCGCGATCGTGACCGAGCCGAGCTTGCCCGCATCGGCGACGATCTTGGCTTCCTGTTCGTGCTGGCGCGCGTTCAGGACGCTGTGCGGAATGTCGGCGCCTTTCAAGAGCGCGGACAGCTGTTCGGACTTTTCGATGGATGTCGTGCCGACCAGGATCGGCTGGCCCTTCGCATGCGCTTCCTTGATGGCGACAAGGATGCCGTCATACTTTTCGCGCGCGGTGCGGAAGACCTGGTCATGTTCGTCGATCCGGGCGACGGGGCGGTTGGTCGGAACCTCGACCACGCCAAGCCCGTAGATTTCGCGGAATTCCTCGGCCTCGGTCACGGCGGTGCCGGTCATGCCGCCCAGCTTTTCGTAAAGCCGGAAGTAGTTCTGGAATGTCACGCTGGCGTAGGTCACGTTCTCGGGGTTGATCTTGACCCCTTCCTTCGCCTCGATCGCCTGGTGCAGGCCGTCGGACAACCGGCGGCCCTTCATCATGCGGCCGGTGAATTCGTCGATCAGCATCACCTCGCCGTCGCGGACGATGTATTGCTGGTCCTTGAAGAACAGCTTGTGCGCCCGAAGCGCCTGGTTGACGTGGTGCACGATGGAGGTGCTTTCCGCCTCATAGAGGTTCTGCCCCTCGGGCAGGATGCCTGCCTGACGCAGAAGGTCCTCGATGACGTCGTTCCCCTCTTCGGTCAGCGTCACGCCGCGGGTCTTTTCATCCACTGCGTAATGCTCTTCCGTCAGATGCGGAATCACCTGGTTCACCGCCGTGTAAAGCGGGCTGCGGTCCTGGCTGGGGCCCGAGATGATCAGGGGCGTCCGCGCCTCGTCGATCAGGATGCTGTCCACCTCGTCGACGATCGCATAATGGTGCCCGCGCTGCGCCATGTCCTCGAGCGAGGCCTTCATGTTGTCGCGCAGGTAGTCGAACCCCAGCTCGTTGTTCGTCGCATAGGTGATGTCGGCGCGGTAGGCGGCCTTCTTCTCGGTATCGGGCTGCTGCGAATAGACGACGCCCGTGGTCATCCCCAGGGCCGCATAGACCTTGCCCATCCACTCGGCATCGCGCTTGGCCAGATAGTCGTTCACCGTCACGACATGCACGCCCTTGCCCGCCAGCGCGTTCAGATAGGCCGCAAAGGTGGCGACCAGTGTCTTGCCCTCGCCCGTCTTCATCTCGGAAATGTTGCCCTGGTGCAGGAACATCGCGCCCTTCAGCTGGACGTCGAAGCCCCGCAGGCCCAAAGCCCGCCGCGCGGCTTCGCGGCAGTTGGCAAAGGCCTCGGGCAGGATCGACTCCAGGCTTTCGCCACCCTCTTGCACGCGCTTTTGAAACGCGCGCGTCTTGGCGATGATGCCGTCGTCGCTCAGCGCCTGGAACTCTGGCTCCAGCGCGTTGATCTGCGCCACCACGGGGCGGACGGACTTCACCTTGCGGTCGTTCGGGCTTCCGAACACCTTCCGCGTAATCGATCCAAGACCCAGCATGTTTTCTCCGTGGGGCGGCTTCTGTGACAGCATCGTGTGGCAGTGCGGGCTTGCCCGCCCCCACGGCCTTCCCTAGAAGGTCCAGAGCATGACCGGACAAGACCGTTCCACGCGACTGTCGCGATGTAAGGGGAAGCACCGGCATAGTCAACTTAAGCGGGCCGGCAGTCCCGATCAGGAGTAGGTGAAAATGATGAAACGCGCGAAGGTCTGGTCGGTCCTGGCACTGACGGCGGTGTTGTCCGGCCCCGCACTGGCCGAGGGCGAGACCGCGGATACCGTGGTCGCGACCGTGAACGGGGTGGCCATCACGCTGGGCCACATGATCGCGCTGCGCGAAACGCTGCCGCCGGAATACCAGCAGCTGGCTGACGACGTGCTGTTCAAGGGCATCTACAACCAGCTGATCCAGCAGGAAGTCCTGGCCCAGTCGGTCGGCGAGCTTGGTCCGCGGGTGGTCGCCACCCTGGACAACGACAAGCGCGGCCTCGTCTCGGGCATCGCCATCGAGAACATCGTCGCCACCGCCGTCACCGACGAGGCGCTTCAGGCGGCCTATGACGCGCGTTTCAAGGACGCAGCCCCGCAGACCGAATACAACGCAGCCCATATCCTTGTCGCCACCAGGGAAGAGGCCGACGCCATCAAGGCCGAACTGGCCGCCGGCGCGGATTTCGCCGAAATCGCCAAGGCCAGGTCGACCGACACCGGATCGGGCGCCAATGGCGGTGACCTGGGCTGGTTCGGTCTGGGCATGATGGTCAAGCCCTTCGAGGATGCCGTGATCGCCGCCAAGGTCGGCGAGGTCTCCGGCCCGGTCCAGACCGATTTCGGCTTTCATCTGATCCTGGTCAGGGAAACCCGCGTGGCCGAAAAGCCCACCCTGGACCAGCTGCGCGACGAACTTGCGGCCGAGGTTGAAAACGCCGCGATCAATGCGAAGATCGAAGAGCTGACCAAGGGTGCCACGGTCACGCGCGAAGGCGAAGGGCTGGACCCGGCGCTGCTGAAGAACTCGGCCCTGATCGACTGAAACTGCGGCAACCTGGGGGACGGTGATGGCGAAGACTGACTGGAAAGCCGAAGCGAAGGCGCTGAAGAAGAAGGTCCGCAAGCTGAAGGACAGCTTCACCGCCGCCGCCGGTCCGGTGGCCGAAGCGGTGCAGGACGCCGTCGGCGACGTGGTGGCGGCAGCGAAGAAGGCGATGAAGCCGGTCTCGCCGCTGGCTCCGGCCGGTTTTCCGGTGCTGCCAGCGATCAAGGGCGCGGACTTCGCCGCCGTCGAGGCAGGCGTGCGCTACCAGAACCGCAAGGACGTGATGCTGGTCCGCCTCGCCCCCGGCACCACGATGGCCGGGGTCTTCACCAGGTCTTCCACCCGCTCTGCCTGCGTGCGCGATTGCCAGGCAAAGCTGGCCGTGAAGGTTCCCGAGGGTGCCGGGGCGGCGATCATCGTCAACTCCGGCAATTCCAACGCCTTCACCGGGAAGCTGGGCGATGAGGCTGTGGCCGCCGTCACCGGCGCCGTGGCCGAGGCGCTCGGGGTTCCGGCCGCCCGCGTCTTCTCCGCCTCGACCGGCGTCATCGGCGAGCCGCTGCCGTATCAGAAGATCACCGCCAAGGTCCCCGACCTGGTGGCCGCACTGACCGAAGACGCCGTGGAAATGGCCGCCCGGGCGATCATGACCACCGACACCTTCCCCAAGGGCGCCGCCGCCACGGTGCAGGGCGAGGGCGGGGAGATCCACATTTCCGGCATCGCCAAGGGCTCGGGGATGATCGCGCCCGACATGGCGACGATGCTGGTCTACATCTTCACCGACGCGAAGATTTCGGCCGCGGCATTGCAGAAACTTGTGTCGCGCAACGTGGGCGCGACCTTCAACTCGATCACCGTGGACAGCGACACCTCGACCTCGGACACCCTGCTCATCGCCGCAACCGGGCAATCCCCGGCGGCCGAACTGAAGGGCCCTGCGCTGAAGGCCTTCGAGACCGCTCTGGCAGGCGTCATGCGCGACCTGGCGCTGCAGGTCGTCCGCGACGGCGAGGGTGCGACCAAGCTGGTCGAGGTCCGCGTGACCGGCGCCGCCACGGACGAAGACGCCGCCAAGGTTGCCTTCTCCATCGCCAATTCGCCGCTGGTGAAGACCGCTGTCGCCGGGCAGGACCCGAACTGGGGCCGCATCGTCGCCGCTGTCGGCAAGTCCGGCGCCCAGGCCGACCGCGACCGGCTGACGATCCGCTTCGGCAACATTCTGGTCGCGCAGAACGGCTGGCGGAACCCGGACTACAAGGAAGCGGACGGCGCGGCCTACATGCAAGGCCAGGAGCTTGTCTTCGCTGTCGACCTCGGTCTCGGCAAGTCGAAGCGGTCGGTCTGGACCTGCGATCTGACCTCCCGCTATGTCGAGATCAACGCCGACTACCGCTCCTGACATTTTCTGTCCTCAAGTATCCCGGGGGTCCGGGGGCTGGCCCCCGGCGCTTCCCCAAGGACCACGCATGAAGATCATCCTCGTCTCTGCCGTCGCCCTGATCGACCCCGACGGCCGCGTCCTGCTGGCCCAGCGGCCCGAGGGCAAGTCGCTCGCGGGTCTGTGGGAATTCCCCGGTGGCAAGGTCGAAGCCGGCGAATCGCCCGAGGCAGCGCTGATCCGCGAGCTGAAGGAGGAACTCGACATCGACACCTGGTCCTCCTGCCTGGCACCGCTGACCTTCGCCAGCCACGCCTATGACGATTTCCACCTCTTGATGCCGCTCTTCGCCTGCCGTCGCTGGCAGGGCACCCCCCGCGCGACCGAGGGGCAGGCGCTGGCCTGGGTCAGGCCGAACCAGTTGCGGGACTATCCGATGCCGCCCGCCGATCTGCCGCTGATCCCGATCCTGCGCGACTGGCTCTGACCGGCCGCTCCTCGTTCGCCTTCGGCTCCTCTTCGCTTCGGCCCGACTATCGCGAAGAGGAGCCGAAGGCGAACGAGGAGCAGACCGCAAAGAAACGCGCCTGACCCCTTGAAAGGACTGGCCCGGAAGATCTGTCCAGCGTGGACAGGCCAGGTCACTCCAGCGTGCGCTGGACCTCTTCCCGCTCGAAGATCTCGATGACGTCGCCCTGGCGGATGTCCTCGTAGTTCTCGAAGGCCATGCCGCATTCCTGGCCCGAGATGACTTCCTTCACCTCGTCCTTGAAGCGCTTCAGGGTCTTCAGCGTGCCTTCGTGGATGACCACGTTGTCGCGCAGCAGACGGACCCCGGCCGACCGGCGGGCAACGCCCTCGGTGACCAGACAGCCCGCAACCTTGCCGACGTTCGACACCTTGAAGACCTCGAGGATCTTCGCATAGCCGATGAAGGTCTCGCGCACCTCGGCCTTGAGCAGGCCCGATGCGGCGGCTTTGATGTCGTCGACCAGATCGTAGATGATCGAGTAGTAGCGGATCTCGACCCCTTTCTGGGTCGCCGAGGCCCGTGCCGTCGCATTGGCCCGGACGTTGAAACCGACGATCGGGGCCTTCGACGCCTCGGCCAGCGCGACGTCGGTGTCGGTGATCGCACCGACGCCCGAATGCAGCACGCGGACGCGGACCTCGTCGTTGCCGATCTTTTCCATCGCCTGGACGATGGCTTCGGCCGAGCCCTGCACGTCGGCCTTGATCACGATCGGCAGTTCCGCGACCGACTGGTCGGCCTTGGCCTTCGCCATCAGCTGTTCCAGTGTGGTCGCAGCACCGGCGGCGGCACGCTTGTCCTTGGCGGTCTTGATCCGGTAATCGGCAATCTCGCGGGCTTGCGCCTCGGTCTCGACGACGTTCAGCGTGTCACCGGCGGACGGGGTGCCGGACAGGCCCAGAACCTCGACCGGAACCGACGGACCGGCTTCGGCCACCGTCTCGCCCTGGTCGTTGATCAGCGCGCGGACCTTGCCCCACTGCTCGCCGACGACGAAGATGTCGCCCTTGCGCAGGGTGCCGTTCTGCACCAGCACCGTCGCCACGGGGCCACGGCCCACGTCGAGCTTGGCTTCGATCACCGCGCCCGAGGCCGCCCGGTTGGGGTTCGCCCGCAGTTCCAGCAGTTCGGCCTGCAGCGCGATGGCTTCCAGAAGGTCGTCAAGTCCAAGGCCGGTCTTGGCCGAAACCTCGACGTCCTGCACGTCGCCCGACATGGCTTCCACCACAATTTCGTGCTGGAGAAGGTCGGTGCGGACCTTGGTCGGGTTCGCCTCGTGCTTGTCGATCTTGTTGATCGCCACGATCATCGGGACCTTGGCGGCCTTGGCGTGGTTGATCGCCTCGATCGTCTGCGGCATCACCGCGTCGTCGGCGGCGACCACCAGCACCACGATGTCCGTCACCTGCGCCCCGCGGGAGCGCATCGAGGTGAAGGCCGCGTGACCGGGCGTGTCCAGGAAGGTGACCAACTGGCCATTCGGCGTCTTCACCTGGTAGGCGCCGATGTGCTGGGTGATCCCGCCCGCTTCGCCAGACACGACGTTGGCCTTGCGGATCGCGTCCAGAAGCGAGGTCTTGCCGTGGTCGACGTGGCCCATGATCGTGACGATCGCGGGACGCGGGGCCAGGTTCTCGTCGGCATCCTTGACGGTGTCGATGACCTGTTCGACATCGGCGTCCGACACGCGGACGGCCTTGTGGCCGAATTCCTCGATCACCAGTTCGGCGGTGTCGGCGTCGATGGGCTGGTTCATCGTGACCATCATGCCCATCTTCATCAGGCTCTTGACCACGTCTGCGGCGCGTTCGGCCATCCGGTTGGCAAGCTCGCTGACCACGATGGTTTCCGGCAGCTGCACGTCGCGCACCTGCTTTTCGGCCTTCTGGCCCAGACCCAGCGCCTTGGCGCGGGCCTTTTCCTGCTTGCGCTTCATGGCGGCAAGGCTGCGCTGGCGGCCGCTGTCGCCCGACATCGCGTCGCTGAGCGTCAGCTTGCCCGAGCGACGGCCCTCGTCGCCAGTGCCACGCTTGGCACCGCGGTCGCCACGGTCGTCCTTTTCCCGGTCGGTCTTGCGCGGCGAGAGGCCGGGCTTGGCCGAGGCCGGACCGCGCGGATCTTCGGTCGAGGCGGGCGCAGCCGGAGCGGCACGGTCCGCAGGCTTGGCCGCAGCAGCCGGGGGCGGCGTGGTCGACCGGGCGCGGGTGCCCAGGACATCGGCCTTGCGGGCTTCGGCGGCAGCGATCCTGGCGGCGGCTTCGGCCTTGGCGGCGCGGTCCTCTTCCTCGGCCTTCAGGCGAAGGGCTTCGGTGCGTTCGCGATCCTCGCGCTCTTTCGCCTCGATCTCGGCACGGCGGACGGCGCGGTCTTCCTCGCGGACGCGGTCCTCTTCGGCGCGGCGCACGGCATCTTCCGCCTCACGCGCCTTCGCGGCGCGGAGGGCGCTGAGACGCCGTTCCATTTCCGCATCGGAGATGCCCGCAGGCCGCTTCGACGGATCACCGTAGTTCGTTGGCGCAGCCGATTGGCCCGCGCCTGACGTGCCAGGCTTCGGGGCGGCGGCGGGAACCACCACGCGCTTGCGTTTCGTTTCGACCACGACGCTCTTGGTCCGGCCGTGGCTGAAGCTTTGCTTCACCTGTCCGGAACGGGGTGCGCCCCCAAGGCCAAGAGGTTTCTTGCCGTCAGTATCGCTCATGCGTTCTTCGTATCCTTCATGGCGGTCTCGCCGCCGTCATCCCCACCCGTCTGCCCACGCAGTCCGGCGAGTTTTGCCGCTTCCTCTACAACACGGGACCTGAGTCCACCAGCGGCAAGCGCGGCGTGTATCGCACGTTCGCGCCCGAATGCCAAACCGATTTCCCCAGCCGAAAGACAACCGATGAAGCCCTTTTCGCCATCTGGCGCGTGCAGCTTCGTCTTGCCCCGTTCCGACCCGTCGCTGGCCTGGATCAGCGTCACCGCCGTGCCCTTGACCAGCCAGTCCTTCACCTTCTCGTAGCCGGTGACAGCGTCGCCCGCCTTGCGAGCCATCGACAGAAGCTCGATGGTGCGCTGCAGAACCAGCGTCTCGACCAGATCGGCCAGGCCGTCGGCGACTTTCACCGGCTGCCGGGCCGCACGAGAGAAGAGATTCTTCTTCACCGCCTTCTCGATCGCCGCGCGGTCGGCCGAAACATGGATGCCCCGGCCGGGCAGCTTGCCCATCACATCGGGCACGATCTGACCTTCAGGACCCAGGCAAAAGCGGATCAGACCCGCTTTCGGCTGGCTTTCTCCGGTCGCAATGCACTTGCGTTCCGGATCGTCCCGTTCCTTTTCCCGGCCGCCGCGCGTCAACGCGTGTCCCCGAGGCCTGAGATCAGGCCTCGGCCTCCGCGTCTGCGGCAGCCTCGTCGGCGGGCTGCTCGAGTTCGGTCGGGTCGACCCAGCCCAGCATCACGCGGGCGGTCATGATCAGGGTCTGCGCTTCCTCGAGCGACATGTCGAACTTTTCCAGGACCCCTTCGTCCTTCTTGCGCTGGCCGTTTTCGGTGGTCCAGCCACCGGCCAGTTCCCAGTCGGCGCAGGTGGCGAAGTCTTCCAGCGTCTTGATGCCGTCCTGAGCCAGCGCTTCCAGCATCTGGGGCGTCAGACCTTCGAAATTGACCAGGCTGTCCTCGACCCCCATCGCGCGGGCGTTTTCCATCGCCTTGGCGTTGGCGGCTTCCAGATAATCGCGGGCACGGGCCTGCAATTCGCCGGCAGTGCCTTCGTCGAAGCCGTCGATCGACAGCAGCTCGTCCAGGTCGACATAGGCGACTTCTTCCAGATTGGTGAAGCCTTCGGCGACCAGCAGTTGCGCCATCATCTCGTCAACGTCGAGAGCGTCCATGAACAGCTTGGTGCGTTCGGCGAACTCGGCCTGACGGCGCTGCGATTCCTCGGCTTCGGTCAGGATGTCGATGTCGAGGCCCGTCAGCTGCGACGCAAGACGCACGTTCTGGCCGCGACGGCCGATGGCGAGGGAAAGCTGTTCATCCGGGACGACGACCTCGATCTTCCCGGCCTCTTCGTCGAAGACGACCTTCGAGACTTCGGCAGGTTGCAGCGCGTTCACCAGGAACGTCGCGGTGTCCTGGTTCCACGGGATGATGTCGATCTTTTCGCCCTGCAACTCGTTCACCACGGCCTGAACACGGCTGCCGCGCATGCCGACGCAGGCGCCCACGGGGTCGATGGAGTTGTCGTAGCTGATGACGGCGATCTTGGCGCGGCTGCCGGGGTCACGGGCGACGGCCTTGATCTCGATGATGCCGTCGTAGATTTCCGGCACTTCCATCTTGAACAGCTCGGCCATGAACTGCGGGTCGGTGCGCGACAGGAAGACCTGCGGCCCGCGCGGTTCGCGGCGCACGTCCTTGATGTAGCAGCGGATGCGGTCGCCGATGCGGTAGGCTTCGCGGCCGATCTTCTCGTTCCGGCGCAGGATGCCTTCGCCGCGCCCGATGTCGACGATGACGTTGCCGTATTCCTCGCGCTTGACGGCGCCGTTGATGATGGTGCCCTTGCGGTCCTTGAATTCCTCGAACTGGCGGTCACGCTCGGCCTCGCGGACCTTCTGCAGGATCACCTGCTTGGCCGATTGCGCGGCGATGCGGCCCAGGTCGACGGGCGGGACCTCGTCGATCACTTCGTCGCCGATCTGCGGATCTGCGAGGTAGGACTTCGCCTGCTTGACCGTGATCTGGGCGTGGTGGTTCTCGATCAGGTCATCTTCGGTCACCGTGCGGACGCGGGTGAACGACGCGCGGCCGGTCTTGCGGTCGATCTTGACGCGGATGTCCATTTCCGCGCCGTAGCGGGACTTGGCGGCCCGGGCGAGGCTGTCCTCCATCGCCTGGATCACCAGGTCCGGGTCGATCATCTTTTCGCGCGCCACGGCTTCGGCGGTCTGCAGAAGCTCCAGCTGGTTGGCGGATGTGATTGCCATCGCGTCTCTCCCTAGTGTTTCGTCTCGGGGGCAGGCCCGCCGACGTCGTCGTCGACGTCGTTGTCGTCCTCGTCCCCGTCAATTTCCTCGATCGCGTCGAACTGGCCGTCGGTGGGCTCGGCCACCTTCTTCTGGCGCAGCATTTCGGCGATCAGCGCGTCGGTCAGAATCAGCTTGGCGTCGGAGAGCCAGTCGAACTTGAGACCGATGGTAACATCTTCGCCCGCTTCCGCGATGGTGATCAGGACCTCGTCCCCTTCCACCCCCGCCAGATCGCCCTTGAAGCGGCGGCGGCCGTCGATCAGCTCGGTCGTCTCGATCCGGGCTTCCCAGCCCTTCCACATCTCGAAATCCTTCAGCCGGGTCAGCGGCCGGTCGATCCCGGGGGACGAGACTTCGAGGACGTAGTTGTCTTCCAGCGGGTCCTCGACGTCCAGCACGGCCGAGACGGCAGTCGAGATCGCGCCACATTCATCGACGCCGATGCCGCCGTCGGGGCGGTCGGCCATGATCTGCAACACGCGCGTCCTGCCGCCCATCAGGCGGATGCGGACCAGCTCGAAGCCAAGGCCTTCGATCACCGGGCCGACGATGTCGGCCAGGCGGCGGTCGATGGCAGTCTTGGCGATCAGATCGGACATTGGATTCCAGAAACAAAAAGGCGGACCCAGCGGCCCGCCCGTGACTTTCGGTAGCTTCAGGTTTGGACCCCGACGCAGCTGTTGAGGGGGATATACGCGCCCGCCCCCGAGTCTGCAAGGGCGAATGGGCTACACCCGGCGAAAGACCATGACGCGGCCCCAGATCATAGCCGTCGTCGGTCATCTGCCATCCTCCTGCTTTGGCGCAGTGATGCAGCCTGCCTGTCACAGAAGAATGACGGCAGAAGGGGAACCCGACCCTGCCCAATCCGGTTTCCCCGGATTGAAGGGGTCGGCACAAGCTGCAATAGTCCGGGCAAGGCTGCCGATGAGGGTCGTCCACGTGTTTTCCAGGTATCATGTGCTGCGGGTCCGAGGGGCTGTCGCTGCGGTCCTTCTGGGCCTGGGACTGGGCCTGGGCGTGGGACTGGGCGTGGCGCCGGTCCAGGCGCTGGACCGGCTGGACATCGTGGTCGCGGGCGGGTCCGAGGACCTGACCCGGGCGGTGCAAGAGGCCTCGCAGCTGCGGTCGTTGCAGGTGCTGGGGCAGACCGATCCGCAGGACCTGCTGGCTGCGGCCCGCGCGGATTATGCCCGGATCCTGGCGGCGATGTATGCCAGGGGCCATTACTCGGTCGTGATCCGCATCCGCATCGATGGACGCGAGGCGGCGGCCATTCCGGCGCTTGAGGCCCCGACCGCGATCTCGACGATCCGGATCGACGTGGACCCCGGCGATCCGTTCCGGTTCGGACTGGCACGGATTGCCCCGCTGGCGCCCGCGACCGAACTGCCCCAGGGATTTCGCCTCGGCGCCCCGGCCCGAAGCGGTGCAGTGGCCGAGGCAGTGGACGTGGCAATCAGGGCCTGGCGCGAGACAGGGCACGCCAAGGCCTTCGTCGCGCGCGAAACGGTCGTGGCCGACCATGCAGCGCGGCGACTGGACGCCGATGTCGGCCTGGACCAAGGCCCCAGACTGCGCTTCGGGCGGCTGGAGATCACCGGCGAGAATCGGATGCGCGAGCGCCGCATCCACAAGATCGCCGGCCTGCCGGAAGGCGAGATCTTCAGCGAGACCGAACTTCGCCGGGCCGAAACCCGGTTGCGGCGGACCGGCATCTTTTCCTCGGTGGCGTTGACCGAGGACGAGCAGGTCACGGCACCCGACCTGTTGGGGATCACCGCGACCGTGGTCGAACAGAAGCCGCGCCGCTATTCCTTCGGCGCCGAAATCGCCAGCCTGGACGGGGTGTCGCTGTCTGCCTCCTGGCTGCACCGCAACCTGCTTGGCGGCGGCGAAAGGCTGGGCGTCGCGGCGGACGCGACGAACATCGGTTCGGGCGAAAGCGGAATCGACTACGGGCTGGAGGTGACGCTGGATCGCCCCGCGACGCTGACGCCGGACACGACGGCGGGCCTGATGCTGGGCTTTTCGCATGAGGACGAGATCGACTATGCGCTGGATTCGGTCACCTTCGGGCTGAAGGTCTCGCACACGTTCTCCGAGACCCTGACCGCGCGGGTCGGTCTGACCTATGACTATCTGGACGGCCGCGATCCCGGCGGCAGCTTCACCTACCGCAACCTGTCGCTGCCCGTCGGCCTTTCCTGGGACAGGCGGGACGTGGCGAACAACCCGACCAGGGGTTTCTACCTGGACGCCGAGGCCAAACCCTTTGCCGGGTTCGGAACCACGGGTTCGGGCCTGCGGGCGACGCTGGATGGCCGTGCCTACCGCAGCCTGGGCGAGCCGGGGCGCTTCGTGATTGCCGCCCGCGCCCAGGCCGGGGCGATCTTCGGGTCCACCCTGCTGGAAACGCCACGGAATGATCTGTTCTTCTCGGGCGGGGGCGGTACGGTCCGTGGGCAGCCCTACCGGTCGCTGGGGATCGCGGTGACGCGGGGGTTCGGGCCGCAGTTCCTGATCGGCGGCAAGTATTTCCTGGCCGGGTCGCTGGAGGCGCGGGCCAGGGTCAGCGACCGGATCGGTGTGGTCGGCTTCGTGGACTGGGGCAGCATCGGCCTGGACGGCTTCACCGGAGGCCTCTCCGACTCACACGCCGGGGCGGGCCTTGGGCTGCGCTACGAGACGGGCCTTGGACCGATTCGGCTGGATGTGGCCGCACCCATCAGCGGCACGACCGGCGACGGGGTGCAGTTCTATGTCGGCCTGGGGCAGTCCTTCTGATGCGGCGGCTGCTTCTGATCGCCTGTCTGACCGCCGCCCCCGGCTTGGCGCAAGAGCCGGCCTTCGCGCAAGAAGCGGACCGCGATTATCTGACGGCCTTCCTGGAGGACACGCTGTCGGATGCCGGGCGTCAGGTGACGGTGACCGGCTTTGCGGGCGCGCTGTCGTCGCAGGCGACCATCCAGCAGCTGACCATCGCGGACGACCAGGGCGTCTGGATCACGCTGAATGGCGTGGTGCTGGACTGGAGCCGTTCGGCGCTGCTCGCGGGGGAGCTGAACGTCAGAGAGTTGTCCGCGCAGGAAATCATCATCTCGCGGCTGCCCGAGACGGGTGATGGCACCCCAGCGGTCGAAGCGTCGGGCTTCAGCCTGCCCGAGCTGCCGGTGTCGGTCAGCCTGGACCGCGTGGCGGTCGAGCGGATCGAGCTTGCCCCCGCGGTGCTGGGCCAGGCGGTGACGGGGACGCTGGAAGCCTCGATGCAGCTTTCCGGTGGCGAAGGCCGCGCGAACCTGGACCTTCTGCGCACCGGCGAGGGGCCGCGGGGCGAGATCACGCTGGATGCGTCCTATTCCAACGCGACGCGGGTGCTGGGGCTGGATCTGGTCGCCCAGGAAGATGCCGAGGGGATCTTCGTGAACCTCCTGGGCGTGCCCGGTCGACCCTCGGCCTTGCTGCGGGTGCAGGGCGAAGCGACGATCGACGATTTCCTTGCCGATGTGACCTTGGCAACCGACGGGGCCGAGCGGCTGGCGGGCAGCGTGCAGGTGCAGGCGGCAGAACCGTCGGGCCATCGCCTGCTGGCGGACCTGTCCGGCGACCTTGCCCCCGTGCTGGCGCCCGAGCAGGTGGCGTTCTTCGGCACCGAAGTCGCCTTGAAGCTGGATGCCCGGCGGACGGCGGCGGGACGGACGACGGTGGATCGCTTCGACCTTGTGACCCGGTCGCTGACCCTGGGCGGATCGGCCGAGATCGCGGCGGACGGGCTGCCCGAATGGTTCGACGTGACCGGAACGCTTGCCGCGCCGGATGGCGTGCCGGTGGCCGTGCCCTTCGCCGCCGATACCAGGCTGGCGCGGGCGGACTTTCACCTGAAGACGGCGGCCGGGGATGAGGGCTGGTCGGGAGAGGTCACGCTGCAAGGCCTGGACCACCCGGACTTGACGCTGGCGCGGGCGGAGCTGGGCGGCTCGGGCCGGCTCGGCCGAACCTCTGCCGGAAACAGCTTTGGCGGGACGCTGAGCCTTGCGGCCTCGGGGATCGCACCGACCGATCCCGCGCTGGCCCGCGCTTTGGGAACCGAGATTGCAGGCTCGCTGCGGCTGTTCGCTCGAGAAGGTGCCGGGGCGCTGCAGCTTTCCGGCATCCGGCTGGACGGCGCGGGGCTGACCTTGGCGGGGGCGGTCAAGATCGAAGGGCTGGAGGATGCCTTCCTGGCCAGCGGCAAGCTGACGGTTCAGGCCGATGACTTCGCGCGGTTCTCGGGGCTGGCGGGGCGGCCGCTGGGCGGGTCCGGGACGCTGATCGCCAGCGGGTCGGCCAGCCGGTTGTCGGGGTTCCTCGATCTGGACCTGGCCTTTGACGGCAGCGGCCTGAGCCTGGACGTGCCGCAGATCGACCGGCTGCTGGCCGGGCGGTCCTCGCTTGCCGCCTCGATCCGCCGGGACGACAGCGGGACCGTGTTGCGCAGCCTGGACCTGGTTGCGGGCGGGCTGGTGGCACAAGCCGACGGCACCCTGTCGAACGAAGGCTCCGACCTGTCGGGAACGGTTCGCCTGGACGATCTGTCGGTGCTGGGACCGGGCTATGGCGGGGCGCTGGCACTTGAGGGCAGCTTCACCGGCCTGCCCGAGGCTGGGCGGCTGCAACTGTCGGGCACCGGGCAGTCGCTGCGGCTGGGCAGCCCGCAGGCCGACAGGCTGCTGGCGGGGGAAAGCCGGCTGGAGCTGGACCTTGGCGTCAAGGATGGCGCCCTGCAGGTGCGGTCGGCCGAACTGGCGAACCCGCAGCTTTCCGCCACTGCGCGGGGCGAAATCGCCGGAGATCTGCGGCGGATCGACCTGGAAGCGCGGCTGGCGAACCTGGGTCTGATCGTTCCAGAACTTGAGGGACCGCTCACATTTGCCGGCAGCGCCACGCAGGATGCCACGGGCTATGCGGTGGACATGACCGGGTCAGGTCCCGGCCAGATCCGCGCTGCGGTGGCAGGGCGCATCGCGAACGGGTTCGGCTCGGCGGATCTGGCGATCCGGGGCTCCGGGGCGGCGGGGCTGGCCAACCTGTTCATCGCGCCAAGGTCCGCCTCGGGGGACATCGGCTATGACCTGCGGCTTGCGGGACCGCTGACCCTGGCATCGTTGTCCGGGCGGGTCACGCTGTCGAACGGGCGCATCGTCGATCCGGACCTGGGCCTGTCGCTGCAGGGGGTCGAGGCGATCGGCACGCTGCAAGGCGGGTCACTGCAGCTGCAGGCGACCTCGGGGCTGTCTTCGGGCGGGCGGCTGCGGGTGGACGGGCCGATCCAGCTGACCGGCGCGCGCGACGCCGACCTGGCGCTGACTCTGGACGCGCTGCGTCTGTACGACCCCGAGCTGTTCGACACGCGGATCAGCGGTGCCCTGACCCTGCGCGGCCCGCTTCTGGGCGGGGCGCTTCTGTCCGGCACGCTTGCGCTGTCCGAGACCGAGGTCCGGGTTCCCGCTTCGGGCTTCAGTTCGGCGGCCGCGCTGCTGGACATCGACCATGCGCGCGAACCCGCTCCAGTCCGCGAAACCCGTCGCAAGGCGGGCCTGCTGGGGGACGCCGACGGACGCGCGACCCGCGAGCAGGCCCGCCCCCTCGCGCTGGACGTCACCATCCTGGCCCCGTCGCAGGTCTTCATCCGGGGGCGGGGGATCGACGCCGAGCTGGGTGGCGAGCTGCGCCTGTCGGGCAGGACGGACAGTGTGATCCCGGCAGGCAGCTTCCAGCTGATCCGGGGGCGGCTGGACATCCTGGGCCGAAGGCTGGTGCTGTCGCGCGCCGACCTGAGCCTTGAGGGCAGTCTGATCCCGCAGATCAGCGTGGCCGCCAGCACGGACAGCGACGGGATCACCAGCACGGTCACGGTGGAAGGTCCGGCGAACGACCCCGTCGTCCGGTTCAGCTCATCCCCGGAGCTGCCGCAGGAAGAGGTCCTGGCCCGGCTTCTGTTCGGTCGCGGGCTGGACAGGATCTCGGCCCTGCAGGCGGCGCAACTGGCCAATGCGGTGGCGGTCCTGGCGGGACGAAGCGGCGAGGGGCTGGTGGGCAACCTGCGGCGCAACTTCGGGCTGGACGACCTTGATCTCATCACCTCCGAGGATGGGTCGGCGGCGGTCAGGGTGGGCAAGTACATCACCGAGAACATCTACACCGAAGTCGAGATCGATCAGGAGGGCAAGAGCCAGATCAACCTCAACCTCGATCTGCGCGAGGGCTTGACGGTCAAGGGGCGCGTCGGCGCAGACGGCGAAACCGGGATCGGGGTCTTCCTGGAAAGGGATTACTGAGCCCTCAGTCGGGGTCGTCTTCCGCGCCGCACATCACGATGCACAGGACCAGGGGCACCATCAGCCAGGGCAGAAGGCCCTTGCTGGAGGCGGCGCCCTCCTCCACCACGACGGGCGGCTCTTCGACCACGACGACCGGGCCACCGGCCTGAAGCGGGACGGCAAGCGCAAGGGACAGCGCGACTGCGATCAGCGATTTCATCCGGCCCTCCGTCCAACCTGTCGGTATCGAAGTCGGTGTCCAAGGATAGGCGTCCGGCCCGCCCCTTGCATGGGTTCTGAACCGGATCGGTAAAGATTATCCTGAATTGTGCATGAATCGCAGCGGTTTCTGCACGAAACACCGGGCCTGGGTCGGATTCGGTGCAGCAGGTCAGTCGATCACGCGGGCAAAGTCGATGTGGCCCAGGCCCCCGCTGACCCATTGGCGCGACTGGCGAATCATCGCGCCCTCGATCCAGAACTCGTTGGTGACCTTGCCGCCGCCGGAACTGCGCGTGCAGGTCTCGGTCAGACGGGTGGTCGCATGGGCGCGGCCCAGCACCTCGATGCGCTCGGCGCCAAGGCTGCTGGTCACGCAGTCATAGGTGCGCCGCGTCCCCTGGTCGTCGGGACCCAGGAAGAAGTAGACCCGCTGATACGAAGTTCCGACCTGCCGAAGCTGCCCCACCGAAGGGGCCTGGGCCGACATCAGGTCGAAGCCAAGGCCGCGGGTCTGGATCAGCACGCCATCGCGCTGCGAGAAGGTCGCGCCGTCGGGGGTGGCCCAGGTCAGCACGCCGCCCTTCGCGTCGCTGACGGTCAGGAAGCCGGTCTGACCCAGCGCCTTCGACGACACCAGCAGGATCGGCTGGCCGGCCTGCGCCAGCTCGGCCCGCAGAGCTTCGGGCGAGGCGGGTTGGGCAGCGGGCGCCGCCTCTGCCGACTGCCCCTTCAGCTTCGCCATGCCGGTCTTTGCCACGGCCCCGACGGCAGCGGCCATCGGATTGGGGGTCGTGTCGTTGCCGCACCCTGCCAGCAGAGCCACAGCGGCCAGCCCGGCCAGCGCCAGTTTCACAGGCTTCACCGCCAGACCCTTCCCCAGTCGGGGTCAAGCCCGTCCGTGTGATACTCGCGGATCGACTGGTAGAGCCGGTCATCGACGCTCAGCCGCGCGCCGCCGTCGCCGCCGTTGGGCCGGAAGTTCAGGTCAAGGCCGCGACGGGTGTCGGTGCCAAGCGCCCAGTTGAACGGTATGGTTAGGCGCACACCCTTGTCGAACCCGCCCTCGCCGAAGTCTTCGGCACTGACATCGGTGACCGTGGCAAAGGCGCCGACGCGCCAGCCATTGGCAAAGACCCGGTCGACCGACACGGTCGCACCCACATCGCCCGCCAGATAGCGGCCGACATCCAGCTGACCCAGGTAGCCGTTGCCGAAATCGTAATAGGCCGAAACATGACCGGTGACGATGTCATAGTCGTATTCGCCGAAGCCCAGCCCACCGTCGGTGTCGCGCTGCCTGCTGTAGTTCACCTCGGCCCCCAGCGCGAGCTGGCTGTCGACCGGCTTCCACAGCAGCTCGCCCGAGACCCCGGCGTGCATCCGCTCCAGGTAGCCGACGGACAGCCGGGAATAGAAGCTGTCGGCCGGGCGGGCGAACCAGGCCAGCGTCAGCTTCTCCAGCGCCGGATCGCCCAGTTCGCTGTAGCGCGCGCCGTCGGTGCGGACGCGCGGCAAGGTCGAGGTCGAGACGGATGTCTCGCGGTTGCTGGCGATTTCCTTGTAGATCGAGCCGGAAAGCACCCAGCCCGGCGCCATGTCGTAGTTGGCCGACAGCCGCAAGCCGACGTCACCCTCCATCGGTTCGGACAGGCGGACGACGGGGCGAAGGCTCCAGCGGAACTTGGGGTAAAGCTCTTCGTCGCCCAGCGACCAGGCCGGAGCGGGGCCGGCGTCGGTGACTGTCACCCTTTCGCGCAGCAGGGTGGCATTGTCGGCGGTGTATTCCAGCGCCTCCAGGTCGCTGCGGCGGATGGTGACCTTGGATGCGCCGATGCCGTTCACCACGGGCACGATCTCGAACACTTCGACCGATGCGGGCATCACATGGCTAAGCGCCCGGGCCGTGCGGCCGATCGCCTGCGAGCCGGCGTCGATCCGGCCATTGCGGATGCGCACCTGCACGGTGTCGGCCGTATAGGCCAGGTTCTCGACTGCGATCCCGTCCCTGGCCAGCCGCTTGGCCAGGTTCTGCCGCAGGATCGGTCCGGCGTCGGGTTGGCTGACCCAGCCGCCGTCATAGGCCTCGGGGTCGGCTGCGCGGGCGGGCCGCGCCTTGACCGGGACCGGAGCCTTGCCGACGATCCCGCCCGTCGCGCGGCTTTTCGGGTCCAGGATGATGTGGAAGGCCAGCGCCAATTCCGACCCGTACAGCGAATAGGCGCCGAAGCGCATGTAGGGGCTGCGCTGGTATTCGACACCAAAGTTGAACGGGCTGTCACGCTGGATCAGCCCGCGCTCGGCGTCCTCAAGCACGTAGGCGTCCGAGGAGTATTCCGCCTTCAGCGTCCAGTCGTCGTTGACCCTGTATTCCAGGCCCGCGAACGGCGCCGCCTCGCCGCGGAACCACTGGTCGGCATTGGGCACCCCCAGCGGATCGACCGGAGGCCGGCTGCCGAAGGGCGAGCCGATCCCGCCATCGCTGCCAAGCCGCCCCCAACCCAGGCCCGCCGTGACCTTGACCTTGTCGCCAAAGGTCTTCGTCGCCGCGACATATTCCGACGAATACAGCCCCCGCCCCGTCAGGTCCTGCAACCCGATGGTCAGCGCCGGGGCAATCCTGCCTTCCTTCAGCACCTGATAGCGCAGGTCGATGCTGCGGTCGCTTTCATCGCCTGCAACCGGATCAAAGTCGCGCCAGGTCTGAAAGCGGAACGAGCCGGACAGCCGTTCGCTGAACTGGAAGCTCAGCGTCGACCGGGTCACCGGCCCGATCAGCGCGGTCGAGAACGAGAACGTCGCATCCCGCTGCGCATCGCCCGAAGGCATGTCGATCAGGCCCGTCGCGCCGTTCAGGTTCAGCGTGCCCGGCATTTCCGCCAGGGCGGGGGCACTGACCAGCGCGGTGCCCAGGGCAAGCAATGCAAGAAGACGGGAGGAAGGCTGCATGATGACCGGTTCTTGGGATGATGCCTCAATCTATGCGAAGATACGGCTGACAGGGCAAGGGCTATAAGCCTGCGGCCGGGCGGAACCGGCAGGGCTATGGCATTTCCGACATGACCCGTCGGGTCAGTCGTCCTCCAGCTTGATCCGCAACTCGCGCAGCACCGGCAGCAGCGCCCGCACCCGGTCGGCCCCGATGGCCTGCACGACCTCGGCGATCAGCGGCACCACGCTGGCCAGCGCCGATTCCCGCGCGGACCGGCCCGAGGGGCTGATCGCCACGAATTTCTGTCGGGCGTCCTCCCAGTCGGGGCGGATGTGGACATGGCCCGCCCATTCCAGCTTGGTCAGCGTGTTGGTCATCGCCCCGCGCGTCACATGGAACGATCTTGCCAGTTGCGCCGGAGTGCGCTCGTCGTTGATCCGCGCCAGGTGGTTCAGCACGGAAAAATGCGACAGCTCCATCCCCTTGGGCAGGACCTTCGAGATGCGGTTGCGCGCCAGCTGGTCGGCCATGAACAGCTCGCCGAACAGGGCAACCGCGATGTCGTCGGCCTTTTCCGCGCTCATGGCCCGTCGAAACCCCATGGCCCGTCGAAGTCCCGGTCATGCGTCAGCGAGGGCACCCGGCCCCGCGCCTCGGCCACGCGGGCAAGGTCCAGGTCCGCCAGCGTCACCCCCGGTTCGGTTCCCGCATCCGCCAGCACTTCCCCCCAAGGCGCGATGGCAAGCGAATGGCCGTGGGTCTTGCGGCCCTTGCCGTTGGTCTCCGGGTGAAAGCCGGTCTGGGCCGGGGCCAGGACAAAGCAGCCCGTCTCGATCGCCCGCGCCCGCAGCAGGGTTTCCCAATGCGCCGCCCCGGTAAGGTGGTTGAAGGCCGCCGGCACCGTGATGACCTGCGCGCCGCCCTGTGCCAGCCGCCGATACAGCGCCGGAAAACGCACGTCATAGCAGACCGTCATCCCGATCTTCGCGAACGGGGTCTCTGCCACAACCGCCTTCGACCCTGGCCGGTAGCCCTCGCTTTCGCGGTAGACCTCGGTCGCCGAGACGTTGACGTCGAACATGTGGATCTTGTCGTAGCGGGCGGCCACGCTGCCGTCCGGTGCGATCAGAAAGCTGCGGTTGGCAAAGCGACCATCCGCGTCATGGGTCAGCAACCCGAGCGAACCGATCAGCAGCCAGATGCCGGCCGCCTTCGCCTCGGCCTGCAGCGCGGCCAGAGTCTCGTCAGCCTCCTCATGCCGGAAGACGCCGCGCTGGTGGGCGCGGCTGGAGGAAAGGCCGTTGGTCAGTTCGGGCGTCAGGACAAACCCCGCGCCCTGCGCCACGGCCTGCCGGACATGGCCGAGCGTCATCGGCAGGTTCGCCGCCGGGTCATCGCCGACCGTCAGTTGCACCAGCCCGACGCGCATCAATCGGCCAGCATCGGGTCAAGCTTCCCGGCATGGTCCAGCGCATGCAGATCGTCCGAGCCGCCGACATGCTGCGCACCGATGAAGATCTGCGGCACCGTCCGGCGGCCATTCGCGCGCTGGGTCATCTGCGCGCGCAGGGCAGGGTCCTGGCTGACGTCGATCTCGGAATAGCTGGCCCCCTTCTTCTGCAGCAGCCGCTTGGCGGCATGGCAGTAGGGGCAGAAGGGCGTGGTGTAGATTTCGACCGTGCGCATCGCGGAGTCCTCTTTGCGCGCCAGTCTACAGGGGTTCAGCCGCCTTTCGCAACGCGCGCCAGCCCCAGAACCGAAACCGAGCGCGCGCCTGCCGCAAAAAGCGCCTCGCTTGCCGCGGCAAAGGTCGCACCCGAGGTCATCACGTCGTCGACCACCAGCACGTCGCGGTCGCGAACCTGCTTTTCCCGGCGCTTCGGAACGCCGAATGCATCGACCAGATTGGCAAAGCGCGCGTCCCGGGTCTTGCCGTCCTGGTTGCCCGTCGACCGTCTGCGGATCACCGCATCCGGGCAATGCTGCAACCCCGCCGCAGTTGCGATGTTGCGCGACAGCAGGGCCGCCTGGTTGAACCGCCGTCGGAACAGCCGCATCCAGTGCAGCGGCACCGGGACGACCAGCATTTCGGGCTTCAGGATCGGCCGCGCCGCCCGCAGCATCCAGCCCGCCGCGGGCCGGGCCAGGTCCATGCGGTCGCCGTGCTTCAGCGCCAGGACCAGCCGCCGCCCGTTCTCGTCATAGATCAGCGCAGCGCGACCCCGGTGCCAGGGGCGTGCGATGGTCATGCAATCGTCGCACACGGCATGCTCGCCGGCGTCCTGCCCCGGCAGCGGCACGCCGCACTTGTCGCAGACCAGCCCGCTGATGAAGGGCGTTTCGCGCCAGCAGTCGGCGCACAGGCCGAAGTCGCTTTGCACGGGGGCCGAACAGGAAATGCACTGCGGCGGGTAAAGTAGCTGCAACGCGCCTTGCAATCCCATTCTCCGCTCCTAATGTCCCGCCGATGACCCAGCCGCCCACCCTGACTGACCGACCGGCCCTGGCCCGCCACCGCGCCCGTGCCTGCGCATTGCCCGGCCATGACGAGGCGCTGTTCCTGCACCGCATGGCCCTTGATGATCTGCAGGAGAGACTCAGCGAGGTTAACAAAAGGTTTACGTCGCCCGCCGTGGTGACGGCCTATCCGCAGATATTCGCGGGTTTTCCAGAGGCTGTGCTGGTTCCCGACGATGATCTGATCGCGCTGGAGCCGGGCGCGCACGATCTTGTCGTGCACTTCATGGCGCTGCACTGGGCAAATGACCCCGTGGGTCAGCTGGTCCAGTGCCGCCGCGCCTTGCAGCCTGACGGTCTGTGCCTGGTGGTCCTGCCGGGGGGCCGCAGCCTGCAGGAACTCCGCGCCTGTCTGGCCGAGGCCGAGGCGGCGGTGACCGGCGGCCTTTCGCCCCGCGTGGTGCCGATGGGCGAGATCCGCGATCTTGGCGCGCTGATGCAGCGGGCGGGCTTTGCCCTGCCGGTGGCCGACAGCCTGGTGCAAACGGTGCAATATCGCAGCTTCCCCGCGCTTCTGTCGGACCTTCGTGCGGCGGGCGAGACGAACGCCCTGGCCGCCAGACTGCGCCGCTTTACCCGCCGCGCGGTTCTGGCCGAGGCAGCGCGCCGCTACGCGGGCAGTTACAGCACGCCCGAAGGTCGGCTTGCGGCCACGGCCGAGCTGGTCGTGCTGACCGGCTGGGCCCCGCATGACAGCCAGCAGCAGCCGTTGCGGCCCGGCTCGGCTCGGGCGCGGCTGGCCGAGGCGCTGGGCGTCCCCGAGTCGCCCCTGCCCAAAGACGGTTGACCCTGCCGACCAACCCCTTATGTCCCCTCGTGAACCATTGGGAAGATCACCATGCTGGATGCCCGGACCGCCGCCGTGACTGGGACAGACGTTGCCCCGGGCGAAGGCCGCCTTGCCCACGCCCCCGCCGACCACCCCCGCGTCCGCAAGGCGCGGATCGGGGTGCTGCTGGCCAACCTGGGCACGCCGGACGCCTACGACTACTGGTCGATGCGGCGCTATCTGAACGAGTTCCTGTCCGACAAGCGCGTCGTGGACTATCCGTCGTGGAAGTGGCAGCCGCTGTTGCAGCTGATCATCCTGACGAAACGGCCCTTCACCTCGGGGGCGAACTACAAGCTGATCTGGAACGAAGAGCTGAACGAAAGCCCGCTTCTGACGATCACCAGGGCCCAGACTGCCGCGGTTGCCAAGATGATCGCGGAACGGCATGGGGCCGACATCATGGTCGATTTCTGCATGCGCTACGGCAACCCCTCGACCGACGAGAAGGTCAAGGCGATGGTCGCCGCCGGGTGCGAGAAGGTGCTGTTCTTCCCGCTTTACCCGCATTACGCCGGGGCGACCTCGGCCACGGCGAACGACCAGTTCTTCCGCGCCCTGATGAAGGAGAAGCGGCAGCCCGCAGTGCGGACCGTGGCCGAGTATTTCGACCACCCGCTGTACATCGACGCGCTGGCCAGGTCGGTCGAGACGGTCTACGCTGGGCTGGATCACCGCCCCGACGTGCTGGTGGCCAGCTATCACGGCATGCCCAAGCGCTACCTGATGGAGGGCGACCCCTACCACTGCCAGTGCGCCAAGACGACGCGGCTCTTGCGAGAACGGCTGGGATGGGAGAAGGGGTCGATCGACACCACCTTCCAGTCCGTCTTCGGGCGCGAGGAGTGGCTGCGTCCCTACACGGTCGAGCATGTGGCCGAGCTGGCGCGGGCCGGGAAGAAGCGGATCGCGGTGATGGCTCCGGCTTTTTCCGCCGACTGCATCGAGACGCTGGAAGAGATCAACGGCGAGATCCGTGAGGCCTTTGAACACGCGGGCGGGGAAAGCTTCACCTACATTCCCTGCCTGAACGATGACGCGGCCCATATCGAGGCGCTGGTCGCGGTGATCGAAGAGAACCTGGGCGGCTGGCTGCGGAACAGGTGAGGTGCCCTCGCAGGCTGGCGCGCTGCGTGGATGCCGCCTGCACGGGCCAGATCGACGTGACGCTGCCCGCCTGGTGCCACCAGAGCCGAGACAGAAAAAGACCGCGCGGCCTTGCAGCCGCGCGGTCCGATCCGTCCGGCGGGGCCGCGGTGTCAGATCAGGAGAACCTGAGTGCCGATCTTGGCGAATTCGTACAGCTCTTCGACGTGCTCGTTGTACAGACCGATGCAGCCGTTCGACGAGCGGCGGCCGATCTTGCGCGTGTCATGGGTGCCGTGGATGCGGTAGTAGGTCCAGGACAGGTGCATGGCGCGGGTGCCCATCGGGTTGTCCTTCGCGCCACCTTCCACGACATCCGGCCATTCCGGGTTGCGCAGCTTCATCGCCGGCGTGGGCCGCCAGCTTGGGTTGACGACCTTTTTCACGATCTCGGTCCGGCCAAGGCGGGTGAGGTCCTCGGACAGCGGGACCGAGGTCGGGTAAAGCCGGTAGATCGACAGGTCTTCCGACCAGAAGTGCAATGCGCGCGACGTGGTGTCGGCCAGGATCGCACCATTCCGGGTGTTTTCGAAGTAATCCTCCCAGCGCAGCATCCGGAAGCTGGACACGTTGTTGCGCACCGTAGCGGAAGCTGGTGGGGTGAATTCGGTGGTGTCGCTTTGGGCAAAGGCTGGCATGGCTGCCAGACTTGCCGCGCCCACCACCCCGCCCAGAACCGCACGACGGCTGATCGGACCGTTCGACATTGCTCATACTCCTGAAAGTCGTTGCGTCGCGGTGCATATAGGTGCTTTGCCGGGACGGCGCAAATCAAACACCCGTCAGGGACCGCCGATTGGCAAGATGCAGGTTTGAACCTGCCGACCGCTTCCGCTAATGAGGGGGCGAATGGCCGCTTCGGGCGGCTTTGATCTGGTGGACAGAATGAAAAGACGCGTTTTCCTGGCACAGGGCGTGTTCCTGGCGCTTGCGGCCTGTGCGACGACCGGCCAACCTCAACTTGGCGCGGACGGCAAGCCCCTGCCGCGGGTCTACCGGATTACGGATGGGGAGGCGGTGTCGTTCCGCTTTCTGGATGCGATGAACACGCTGCGGGCAGCCAGGGCGCTGCCGCCGGTGTCATTCGACGCGAACCTGAATGCGGCGGCGGCGACCCATGCGCGCGACATGTCGGTGCAGAACCGGCCCTGGCACTTCGGGTCGGACGGGTCATCTCCGCTGCTTCGGGCACAGCGCGCGGGCTTCACCGGGCGCTATCTGGGCGAGAACATCTCGGAGACCTACGAGACCGAACTGGAGACGCTGTCGTCCTGGATGGCCCGCGAGGATACCCGCGTAGTGATCATGGACCCGCTGGCGACGCGGCTGGGCTTCGCCTGGTTCCAGGAGCCGAACGGAAAGATCTGGTGGACGATGGTGACGGGCACCTGACCGGGCACCTGACCGGGCGCCCGAGAGACCTGTCACCGGGTGGATCGGGGGCCTTCGGGCCCCCTTTTTCATGGCAGGATGAAGATCGGGGTGCCTGGATTGACCATCGCGTAGACCCGCTCCATTTCCCGGTCGGTCAGGGCAATGCACCCCCAGGTCCAGTCGCGGCTGGTGATCGGGGTGTTGGGGCCGCCGTGGATGAAGATGTCGCCGCCGGGGGATTTGCCCTGGGCTTCGGCAAAGGCGATGTCTGCTTCGTTCGGGTACGAGATGCCGAGCGAGAGGTGGAACTTTGAATCCGGGTTCTTGTGGCTGATGTAGTACTGGCCTTCGGGTGTCTTGCCGTCGCCTTCGAACTGCTTGTGGCCCTCGGGGGTGAAGCCAAGCGCGATGTCATAGGTCTTCAGCACCCTGTCCTGGTGGAAGAGGTACATCTTGCGGTCGGCCTTGTGGACCTGGATCTGGGTGACTTCGGGTCCGTGATACCGCTTGAACTTCGAGCCGCAGCCCGAAAGTGCGATCACTGCCACCAGGATCGCCAACCAACCGAAAATCCGCATGCCCTTGCCCGCCTGTATTTTTTTCTCATCGGTACAGGAATCGGGGTGATTTGCCTAGTGCGGCAAACCGGGCCGGGCTTCACGGATGCGTCAGGGGCGCGACAGGCGGGCGACCAGCTCGATGTGGGTGGACCAGCGGAACTGGTCGACGACCTGGATCCAGTCAAGCCGGTAGCCTGCGCTTGTCAGCGCCCGGACGTCGCGGGCGAAGGTGACGGGGTTGCAGGAGACGGCGGCGATCACCGGGATCGTGGAGGCGGCAAGGGTCTGCGTCTGCGCCTCGGCCCCGGCGCGAGGCGGGTCGATGACGGCTCCGGTGAAGGTGACGAGTTCGTCAGGCTCAAGCGGGCGGCGAAAGAGGTCGCGGGTCTCGACGCTGATGCGGTGGAGGTTCGGGGTGGCCCGTGCCGCAAGGTCGAGGGCCCTGGTCATGGCGGCGTCCCCTTCGACGGCGTGGACCTCCATGGTTTCGGCCAGCGGCAAGGTGAAGGTGCCGATGCCGGAGAACAGGTCGACGACGCGCTTTTGCGGGCCGAGGGCCTGTTTCACGGCGGTCAGCAGCGCGGCTTCGCCTTCGGCGGTGGCTTGCAGGAAGGCCCCCGGCGGGGGGACGACAGTGGCTTTGCCCATCGTCAGGGCGGGGCGGTCGCGCAGCGCGACGGTCTCGCCGTCCCAGGTCAGGCGAGAGAACCCCTGCGCCTCGACCAGTCGGGCAAGGTCCATGCGCAATGCGCTGTCCAGGGGTTTGCCGCCCGTGACCACAACATCCGGGCCACCGCGGGTCAACGTCACCTGCAGCGAGAGTTCCATCGTGCGCGATCCACCGGCCAGCACCAGGGCCTGCAGGCCGGGGAAGGCCGCAAGGATGCCGGGGTGGAGAAGCTGGCAGTCCGGGATCTCGGCGATGGTGTCCGAGGCGCGGGCGTGAAAGCCGATCAGCACACCGGACCTGGTGCGGCGGGCAGACAACGTGGCGCGGCGGCGTGAGTTGGGCGGCGAAGTGACCAGGGGCCGGAATTCGGCGGCCAGGCCTTGCCCGGCCAGGGCGGTTGCGACGACGTGCTGCTTCCACTGCGCCACAAAGGTCTCCGAGGCGTGCTGCAACTGGCAGCCACCACAGGCGCGGGCGTGACGGCAGGGGGGTCTTACCCGGTCTGGCGAGGGGGTGATGATCTTGGGGTCAGCCAGGCGATCGCCGTCGGGCCTGCCTTCGACGACTTCGCCGGGAAGCGTGCCGGGGACGTAGAGAGGCCCCGAGTCCTGGTCGCGTGCGATGCCGTGGCCAAGATGGCCCAGCCGGTCAATGGTGACGATCACTCTGCCGCTTCCGCTTCTTCGTCTTCTACGCCGATGAAGCCGCCTGATTGCCGTTTCCAGTACCGCGCGTAAAGCCCATCCTGTGCCAGAAGCGCGTCATGGCTGCCGATTTCGACGATCCGGCCACGGTCCAGCACGATGATCCGGTCCATTGCCGCGATGGTGGACAGACGGTGGGCGATGGCAAGAACGGTCTTGCCCTGCATCACGCGGCCCAGGGCCTGCTGGATCGAGGCTTCGACTTCCGAGTCGAGGGCCGAGGTCGCCTCGTCCAGCACCAGGATGGGGGCGTCCTTCAGAAAGGCGCGGGCAAGGGCGATGCGCTGGCGTTGGCCGCCCGACAGCTTGACCCCGCGCTCGCCCAGAAAGGCGTCGTACCCCTTGCGGCCATTGTGGTCGAGCATCGTGGAGATGAACTCGTCGGCTTCGGCCGCCCTGGCGGCGGCGACGATTTCGTCCTGGCTGGCCTCGGGTCTGCCGTAGGCGATATTATCGCGCGCGCTGCGATTGAACATCGCGGTTTCCTGCGTGACCATGCCGATCTGACGGCGCAGGCTTTCCTGCGTGACGCTGCGCAGATCGTGGCCATCGATCGAGATGGCGCCTTCCTCCGGGTCGTAAAGCCGCAGAAGCAGCGCGACGAGCGAGGATTTCCCCGCGCCGCTGGCCCCGACGATGGCAAGCTTCTCTCCGGCCCGGATGGTCAGGTCGATGCCCTGCACCCCGCCACGCTTTCGACCATAGGCGAAAGTGACGTTGTCAAAGCGGATCTCGCCCTTGATGCGCGGCAAGGGCTTGGCATCGGTGGCATCGGCAAGCGCATGCGGGACCGAGAGCGTGCGCATCCCATCCTCGACCTCGCCGACGCTGGTATAGATCGACATCAGGGTGAAGCTGACCCAACCCGACATCTGGGCAATGCGCAAGGCGATGGCCCCGGCGGCGGCGATGTCCCCGGCGGTCGCTGAACCCTGTTGCCAAAGCATCACCGTGCCGCCGATCAGCAGGACCGGAAGAACCCCTGCCAGCAGCATCAGGGCAAAGCGGAACCAGGTGGAGATCACGCCGAATTCAAGGCTGCGCTCGCGGAAGACCTCCATCGCGTCCAGGGCGACGCGGTCCTCGAAGGCGGCATGGGCGAAAAGCTTGACGGTCTTGATGTTGGTGATGGTGTCCACGACCTGGCCCGAGACCATCGCGCGCGACGAGGCGCGGGCTGCGGAATTGCTGCGGATCATCGGCATGAAGAAGCGGATCAGGACGATGTAGGCGACCAGCCAGACCATGAGGGCGGCGGCGACCTTCATGTCGACGGCGACCAGGAAGGCGACCGAGCCGATGACGGAAGCCAGGGCAAAACAGACGGTGTTGATGACTTCGGTGGCGACATCGGTGACGGCGCGGGCGGCCTGCATCTGCTTTTGCGCGATGCGGCCGGCGAAGTCGTTGTCGAAGAAGGTGACGGCCTGGCCCAGGGTCCAGCGGTGCAGGCGGGACAGGACCAAGGGCATCACGTTCGGGCCGATGATGATGCTGTTCGAGGCCGAAGACACGGCGAAGGCCAGGGGCCGCAGGACGATGTAGAAGACCAGGAACCAGACCACGAGGCTCCAATGCGCGGCGAAGAAGTCGGTCGGGCCGGAATTGACGGCAGCGTCGATCACCCAGCCGAGGATCAGCGCGCTGACGACTTCGGTGACGCCGGCCAGCGACGACAGGATGCCCGCGACGACCAGCATCGGCCAGGACCCGGCCAGCGACCAGCGCATGAAGGCGCCCAGCCGTTGCGGCGGGGGGCCGTCGGCGGGACGGAAGGCGTCAATGAGGGAGCCGAGGCTTTGAAGGGCACTCATCAGGTGGAGGTAGGCCGGTCTGCGGGGGGAAGCAAGGGTGAAGGCGGTAATGCCTTGGACAGGCCCCGCCCCGGACTTGATCCGGGGCCTCCTGGGTTGCGGGGGGCCCCGGATCAAGTCCGGGGCGGGGTTTCGCTATTCGGCCGCTTCCTCTTCCAGGCCGATGAAGCCACCCGATTGCCGCGCCCAGAAGCGGGCATAAAGGCCGCCCTTGCGAAGAAGTTCGGCATGGGGCCCGTCTTCAACCACCTGACCGTCCTCCAGCACCACGATCCGGTCCATCGCGGCGATGGTCGACAGGCGGTGGGCGATGGCGATGACCGTCTTGCCCTCCATCACGCCGTAGAGCGCGCCCTGGATGGCGGCTTCGGCTTCGCTGTCCAGCGCGCTGGTCGCTTCGTCCAGGATCAGGATCGGCGCGTCCTTCAGGATGACGCGGGCGATGGCGACACGCTGGCGCTGGCCCCCGGACAGCTTGACGCCGCGTTCGCCGACATGGGCGTCATAGCCCTGGCGGCCCTGGGGGTCCTCCAGCGTCAGGATGAAGTCATGCGCCTCGGCCTTCTTCGCCGCGGCGATCATCTCGGCTTCCGATGCCTCGGGGCGGCCATACAGGATGTTGTCGCGGACCGAGCGGTGGAGCAGCGACGAGTCCTGCTGGACCATGCCGATCTGCTGCCGCAGGCTTTCCTGCGTCACGTCGGCGATGTTCTGCCCGTCGATCAGGATCGCGCCGGATTCAGTGTCGTAAAAGCGCAGGATCAGCTTGACCAGCGTGGATTTCCCCGCGCCGGAGCGGCCGACGACGCCGATCTTCTCGCCCGGACGGATGGTCAGGCTGACGTTCCTGAGGCCCCCGAAGCCGCGGCCATAGTGATGCGAGACGTCCTTGATCTCCAGCAGTCCCTTGCGGAAGTCGAGCGGCTTGGCTCCCGGCTTGTCGACCAGGGTGACGGGCTGGGCGATCGTTTCCATCCCTTCGGCCAGGGTGCCAAGGTTCTGCACCAGCTGGGTCGAGGCCCACATGATCCAGTAGGTCATCGAATGCAGGCGCAGGACCAGCGCCACGGCCCCGGCGACAACGCCGACGGTGGCAAGGTCGTGGGTCCAGAGCCAGATGGCCAGCGCAGAGACGCCCAGGATCATCAACCCGTTGATGAAAGTCAGGGCCATGTCCATCTTGGTGACGATGCGCATTTCCTTCTGAAAGGTCGTGCGGGCGGTCTCGATGGCGTCCTTGGCATAGTTCAGCTCGGAGTCCTGGTGGGCGAAGAGCTTGACCGAGTGGATGTTGGTATAGCTGTCCACGACGCGGCCCGTGACCGCGCTGCGGGCGTCGGACGAGGCGGTGGCGGCAGGGCCGGCACGGCGGATCGTCCAGCGCATCAGGGCGAGGTAGGCGACCAGCCACAACAGCAGCGGGATCATCAGCCGGGGGTCGGCCTCGGCCAGCATCAGAAGCGCGCCAAGGAAGGTGGCGGCGGCGAAGGCGGCCATGTCGAAGACCTGGAACACGGCGTCCCCGGCCGCGGGTGGGGCCTGCATGATCCGGTTGGCGATGCGGCCCGCGAAGTCGCTTTCGAACCAGCCGACCGGCTGGCGCAGCACATGGCGGTGCGCCCGCCAGCGCATCATCGTGCCGAAGTTCGTCAGGATCGTGTTGTGCAGCAGGCCCACCGATCCGCCCGCGACCAGGGGCCGGACGATCAGGATCACCAGGGCGGCGATCATGATCTCGGTCCAGTGGTTTGCGAGGAAATCCTGGGGAGTCTGGTTGGTCATTAGGTCGACGAGGCGGCTGAGATACCAGATCATGCCCACATCCAGCACCGCATTGCCGACCGAAAACAGGGCGGTGACGGCGAAGATGGCTTTGAACGGACGGATGTAGTCCTTCAGGAAGGGCCAGAGCCTTCGGGGCGGGGCGTCCTGTTCGACATAGGACTGATAGGGATCGACGAGGTTTTCAAGGAAGCGGAACATGGGGAAGACCCTGGAAGGTAGCAGCGATGGGCGACGGCGGGGCTGAGAGCGACCGCCACGACGGGACCGGTCAACTCAGGCGAGCTGAAACGAGATCCCGTTTTCCATGCTTGGCTCCATCCTTGGGTGGGCCATGCGTAACCGAGTCGCGGCGTTTTGTCACGTCCCTTTCAGCAGGGCCTCACGGGTGGCGGTCAGGTTCGTGGCAAGCCATTGCGCCTCAAGGCTTTTCAGCCGGGTGCCCAAAGCCTCGCCTTGCAGGTCGGGCATCAGGTCCGCCGCGGTGACGGGAAAGCGGGCCTGCGCGCCGCGCCGGATTTCGGCGGTCCAGCCGGGCGGCGGCGGGGTCTCGAAACAGGCGGCTCGGGCCAGGACGGCATCGGTCGCAAGCGCAGTGCCCAGGTGCCAACCCAGAGCGGCGGGGGTATCGAGGCTGCCCAGTGCGCTGCGAAGGGCGGCAAGATCGCGCGCTTCGGCCTTGGAAAGGCGCAGGCGGTCGGTGTCCCCTCCGACAACGGAAAGACGGCGAAGCCAGCGCGGGGGTTCGGCTGCGTCAAGGTGAACCAGCGGGGCCAGCGCGCGAGGGTCGGCGCCGGGCAGGATGACCGAGAGGACACCCGACTGCGCCATCGCGGCGACGGAGGGGGCGGGGTCGCGGGCGGACAGAAGCTTGCGCAGCTCGGCAGTGATGCGTTCCCTGGAGATCGCCTGCAACCCAGGCGCGAACGCGGCGCAGGCGGCCAGGCCCTCGGTGTCGATCCCGCCGTCGGGGTCGCCGTAAGCGGCGTGAAAGCGGAAGAACCGAAGGATGCGGAGGTAATCCTCGCGGATGCGGGTTTCCGCGTCGCCGACAAAGCGGACCCGGCGGGCTTGCAGGTCGGGCAGGCCACCCAGCGGGTCGATCACCCTGCCGTGGCGGTCGGCGTAAAGCGCGTTCATCGTGAAGTCGCGGCGCTGGGCGTCTTCCTCGATGCGGCTGGAGAAGGCCACCACGGCGCGGCGGCCATCGGTTTCGACGTCGCGGCGGAAGGTGGTGACTTCGTGCGGCTTGCCCTGCACGACGACCGTGACGGTGCCGTGGTCGATGCCGGTGGGGACGGGTTTGAAGCCCGCCGCTTCGGCGATGTCAGAGACGGTTTCGGGCGTCGCGTCGGTCGAGATGTCGACATCGCCGACGGGTTCACCCAGCAGGGCGTTGCGCACGCAGCCACCGACGAACAGCGCGATGTGGCCCGCGCCCTCAAGCGCCTGCATCAGGGTCTGGGTGCCCGGATGCTCCAGCCAGTCGCCCCCGACTGTCCCGTCAGTCTTCATTGTCCCACCCGGTCCGCCAACCCCCGCAGGATACGCGCGGTGGCGCCCCAGATGTAATAGGGGCCGTAGGGGACGGCGTAGTAGCGGCGCCAGACGCCCATCCATTGCCGCCGTTCGATGGCAAAGCGGGCGGGGGTCAGGACGTGAGAGAGGGGCAGGCTGAAGACTTCCTCGACCTCGCCCGCCTCGGGGACGGGGGTGAAAGACCCGCGGATCAGGCCGACAAAGGGGGTGATGGCGAAGCCGGTGACGGTTTCGTGGACCGGAAGCGTGCCAAGGATCTCGACGCGCTCTTTCGGAAGCCCGATTTCCTCATGCGTTTCGCGAAGCGCGGCGGCTGCGGGGCTGGCATCGCCTGGATCGACCTTGCCGCCGGGAAAGGCGATCTGGCCGGGGTGGTGCTTCAGGTGCGACGAGCGTTTGGTCAGGATCAGCCGGGGACCGTCGTCCCGCAGCCAGACCGGAACCAGGACGGCGGCGGGGCGCAGGGGCTTGTCGGTGGCAGGCCTGATGCCGGGGTTGAGGTCGAAATCCGAGGACGGCCCGGCGGGGCGGGACAGCGCCGCACGGAGCCTGTCCTCGACAGGGGTCATGCCGGCTTGACCGCTTCGAAGCCCAGGGTCTTGGGGTCCATCTCGTAATGCGCGCCGCAGAACTGGCAGTCGGCGGTGACGACCCCGGCCTCGGTCGTCATCCTCGCGATGTCCTTCTGGCTGTAGATCGACATGGTGCTGCGGACCTTTTCCTCGGTGCAAGAACAGCCGAAACGCACCGGCTGAGCGTCGAAGACGCGGGGGCCTTCCTCGTGGAACAGGCGGACCAGCAGGTCGGTGGGCGGGACCGAGGGGCCGATCATCTCCAGCTCTTCGACAGTGTCGAGCAGGATGTTGGCGCGGTTCCAGTTGTCGGACTCGGCACCGCCCAGGATGTCGGCATGGGTCAGAAGGCCACCCTCGCCGCTGCCCTGATCGGCCGCGACGCCGCCCAGGGCGGGCATGTGCTGCAGCATGATCCCGCCGCCGCGCCAGTGCAGCGGGCGGCCCGGCTCGGCGCTTTCGCCATAGGCAAGGGCAAAGCGGGTCGGGATCTGCTCGGACTGGGCAAAGTAGGTCTGCGCGCAGTCGGACAGGCTTTTGCCGGCGATGGGGGTGAAGCCCTGGTAGGGGACCATGCCTTCGCCCTGGTCGATCATGACGGCAAAGTAGCCCTCGCCGATCTGACTGAACGGGTCGGCCTTCAGGTCCAGCCTTTCGGCGTCGTAGCTGGCATAGGCGCGGATGCGGGCGGGCTCGCCGTCTTCGGTCGGGCCGTAGTAGTCGGTGGCGATCAGGCGGGCCGGACCCTTGCCGCGGACCTGCAGCGACAGTTTCCAGCGCAGCTTGACGGCCTGGCCGATCAGGGCGGTCAGCAGTGCGGTCTCGGCCACCAGCGCCTCGATCACCGAGGGGTAGGCGTGCTGCTTCAGGACCTGGTCCAGCACGCCGTCAAGGCGCGCGACTCGGCCGCGGATGCCCGAGGCGTCAAGCTGGAATGGCAGGACGGTATCGTCCCAGGCGATTTGCGAACCGGTGGTCATTCGGGGATTTCCTGATGGTGCCAGTGCTGGCATACCGCGCCTATATAGGCAGGGCAACCGATGGTCCAAGGGGTGAAGCATGATCCGACGCTATGGCGAGCCGGTGAAGGCGGGTCAGCGCTACATGCGGCGGCCGGGGGTCTATGCGGTGCTCTTGCAGGGGGATCACCTTCTTGCCACGCATCAGGCCAGCCCGGTGCCCGAGTTCCAGTTGCCGGGGGGCGGGATCGACAAGGGCGAGCAGCCGATCGCCGCGCTGCACCGCGAGGTCCATGAGGAAACCGGCTGGAAGATCGCCGTCACGCGGCACCTGGGGACGTTCCGGCGGTTCACCTACATGCCGGAGTACGATCTGTGGGCCGAAAAGCTGTGCACGGTCTACCTGGCGCAGCCGGTGCGGCGGTTGGGCGCACCCTCCGAGGCGGGACATACGGCGGTCTGGCTGCCGCTGGACGAGGCGCTGATGCGGCTGGGAAACGAAGGCGACCGCGCGATGCTGGCGCGGCTACTCTAGAGCGGGATGGCGCTTGAGGGAATCGTGGGGGATTCCCTCTTGGTCAGATTTCTGATTCATGATGGAGGCTGGGTATGGAGGCCAGCCTTCATGACGA